>ERZ778495.126-NODE-126-length-85035-cov-9.882890_pt1 | contig 85035 bp, 67 predicted proteins | sample MGYA00433100_ERZ778495 | MGnify/ENA primary metagenome ERZ778495 (study PRJEB29527, sample SAMN07138962) | mouse gut metagenome | material: feces | host: mouse | place: China:Nanjing | collected 2016-01-25 ...
TGCTTTCATCCTTTTGAGGCTTGCTTTCATCCTTTTGAGGCTTGCTTTCATCCTTCTCCCCAAACACCAACTGATACCTAGTTCCCCGACCATTTCCTATAGACTCCAAAAAACCAGCATTACACATATTCTTTAATAACTTTGTAATATCCGAGCTATGTTGATTCAAAATATATTGAAGCCTTTCATTAGAAACTTGTTTCTCTGAGTAACAAAGAGCCAAAACCGTGAATTGATCATAGGGTATTCTTTCGATATCTCGTCCAAACAAACGCTTCAGTTCCTCTAAGACTTCCTTCGGATACAAACTTTCCATCGGTAAATTCAACACGACCCGATCCGGATGACTTTGTTCTTCCACAAATGGAGGTCTCCAATTAGCATTTTTCCAGCCCATGAAAATCTTATTCACCCCGCTACCTGCTTTCTCTGAGAAACCTATTAGCATAAACATCTTTTGCAAGCTCTTATTACGGCATATGCTTTCGCCTCCGGTATAATACTGAGCCTTGCTCACTAGCAGTGTCCCGGGATTTTTAAATACATAACGATCTTTCCATTGTTCTATCGTTATATTTCCTTCCTCCATATAATCACAATGTATCAATGTATTTATAAACGCCTCTCGTAAAGCGACATGCGTAGTAGTATCTTTCAATCTCACACCATTCTCCAAACGGAATGGCTCAGGCAGCACAGATGATAATCTAGGATATACACGCCGATAAAATTGAAAAAGATTCGCTTCCCAAGTTCCATCCATGCAAATGCGATCTGTCCATCTAACATTTTCATCTACCGACATTTTTTCCTGATAATCCGGAAAATAAGATGGAGCACATTCATTATCTGTTATACTTTCTGTCTTACCGAACATTAATATGCCCGCTAAAGTAAACCCTTCTTGGCCGGTCTGCCTATCTTGTCGATATCCTCCCAATTTTCTCAAAAAAGCTATATCCTCTAGTGTCAACCAAGGGTGATCCGGCTGACGGCTGGAAAGCAACAGTCGATATTGTTTAAGTGAATCCAAATCAATATCTTCCATTGTATAATTACATAAAATACGAGAATCCCTAGGATGTTCCTCATCCGCATCGGCAATCATTCTTCGAACTTCCGTATCCGTACATTTATAATCTCCCTCATTATTCCGTTTATAAGTATGCCCATTCAAAGGGTTTCTCGTCAAATATACAGGGCGTTGCGAACGAGAAGCTCTTGGCACATTAATCAGTAAAAGTGATTTTCCCCTATAGCCTACCTCTTGAATATTCTTATCTGTAAGCAAATTAATATTAACGCAATCCGGATTATTCAATTGGTTACAAATGATTTGCCGATAAGACACAATTTGCTCTGGAAGAAGTCCCTCCACAAATAGCACTCCTTTTTTCTCCTTTATTCCCAAGACGATAGTTCCCCCATCTGTATTCGCAAATGAAGAATACGTTTCCCACACACTATTTGGAAATCCTGAACGAGCGGTCTTAAACTCTAAATCGACAGACTCCTGACTACGTAGCAAGTTCTCCACATATTCTACAAAATCCCATTCGTCTACCTTAATCCATTCAGGCTTATACTTATCGTCCATTTATTCCATTTTTTCGCAAATGTAACAATTTTCATTTGCTTTCAATCACTTACCAACGAACATTCATTCTATTCGCACCTATTACATAGGCTCTGATACAAAGCTATATATCTTTCGGCAACAACCGATTCCTTATAACGATCATGTACCTTGCAGATACAAGCCTCATCTAATCGCAAAGGCTCTCGATTATCGATTATCCATTTGATACCCGTAACCAAGTCATCCGTATCCTTATATTTAGCTACATACCCATTCTTCAAATGATCTATCATCTCCGGAATCCCGCCTGTCTCAAATCCCACACAAGGCGTACCGCATGCCATCGATTCCATAATCGTATTGGGTAAGTTATCCTCCAACGAAGGAATAACGAACATATCGGCACAGGCATAAGCGGAAATCATAGAGTCTTGATCCGATATATATCCCAGCGTATTCACCTTAAAAGGAAACTGGCTAATCAATTCTTCCGAGCTATTTCCCATTAACACGATTTCTATGCGATCTTGGTATTTCTCTTTTAGCTTCTCGCAAGCCTCGATCAAAAAAATCGCTCCTTTCCGGGTATCTGAAAGCTTAGCGGCGGCAAAAAGAAGAAGGAACTTATCTTTCGGAAGGCCGAATCGTTTACGAGCCACCTGCATTTCCATACGCTTAAAGATTGTTGTGTCAATCGGGTTAGGAATTGAGGTAAAACGGGCTGTTCTCACCCAATTGCCTTTTTTGGCCTCTTCCATTATCCATCGACTGCAACCGACAAACGTAATCTTAGATAACCCTATTTTCCCTTTCTCCTTAAAAACAGAAGCCGCTAAATCAAAAAACGCATTTCGTTTCAACATGGGGCACCGGTGGCAATTCGATATATACTTCTCACATCCTCCCGGATAATGACAAATAGCCGTAGCTGGCCACAGATCATGCATAGTCCACACAATTGGCTTTCTGGTATCTACTAACTTCTTAATATCAGAAAGAGACAAAAATCCTTGATTCACCCAATGCAGATGAATCACATCCGCCTGTTGCACTAATGGGTGCTTCGATAAGTCCGTACCTGTATTGGCTATGGAAACTTGAAAGAGATTCTTCTTGCTAAAGAAGTTACAGATAAAGATGATCAGTCGTTCCCATATAAAACGAAAGAAGTTAAGCTTATATAAAATCCATGAATTATTTACCGAAAAAACTTTTGCATAATCTGTTTTCCGATCCCGTACCAACATAGAAACCTCTACACCGGATTTTCCCAATGCTTTCGCTAATCGGTTTGCGGCGACTGCCGCTCCACCAGTTAATTCAGAGGTATTTAATATCAATATCTTCATGACTTCTCTATTATTTTCCAATAACCATTTTTATCTGCACCTATGCGTTCTATGTAATTCTTATCTTTCAACGCCTTCATTATTTTTCGAATATATTGTACAGTTAGCCGCAACTCCGCAGCTAATTCTAATTGAGTAACAGATGGCTTATTTGCAACGAGCCTATAGACAGCTTTCTCTGTATCAGTAAGCTCATTTACCCGCTCATTTACCCGCTCATTTACCTGCTCATTTACCCGCTCATGAGAAAAAGTCAAGTACAAAAATCCCATCTTATACTCATACATAGGAACGGATAATCCCTCAGCTACGCAGTTATCAATAATACGTTGTGTTCCCCGCCCCCAACTTTCAATAAAACCAGCCTTGTAAAAGACATCCGCTATTAATTTATTATGAGGCCTAGAAGGGTGAGAGCGAGATAAATCCTCTACCGTAATATCTTGCAAACGAGCTTCATTTCCTATCACCAGCTTGTCCTCGTAAACACGTATCTGAATTTCAGAAGAAACGAAATATTCTCGATGGATAATCGAATTTAACAAGGCTTCCCGCAAGGCTTCGTAGGGATAAACCAGTTTCTCACGCCTATGAATCCCCTCATACGATATATAACTTAATAAATATTTCGTTCGCAATATATCCAAAGCCCGATCCACCTGCTGAATCAGGTTTCCCTCAACAATATCGGTTGTCAGCACCTCCGTATCGGTAAGGAACTTTCCTATTTTAATACGAGCTTGTAACACATATTTCTGTACATTCTTTCCAAACAGAACCACAGCGGCCCTCTTGAAACGTCCTCCGACAACCAAATTCAACCTCTCCATCAAAGCCTGTAGATCCGTCTCCTGTTCAATAGAAGGAACCCTATCTTTTGCCAATAGCTTAAAACGTTCTACAGTCTCAGTATCTATGTCCTCCAATGAGAAGTCCTCCTCAATCACACTTTCCCATGTCAAACCCATTTTTGAGGCCAAAAACATATTTAACTGATTCCCTTGTAGCTCGGAAGTAACGCTTCCACTCCGGGTATAATACCGTCCATGCACAGAGATCGGCATGGCAGAGGGTTGAACCTCTATTTCCAAATATTCCTTACCCGCCCTCTCCCTCAAATGGATAAGAGGCATAATGCCTGTTTTCTGAGCTATAAAGTTGGGCAGTTTCTCTATCAACTTCTTTGCCTGCTCTATTCCGACAACTTCTCCTTTATTATCAATACCAATATATAATGCACCACCCTCCGTATTACAGAAAGCTGATATATAGCGAATATATTCGTCATGCCATGACTCTTTGAATTCGGTATATTGGTTTTCTTTCATACAAAAAGAATAAATAATATTTGTACTTATAACTTTCATCTATACATAAAGTAGCGAAAATAATCGCTACAAGAAACGGGAAAATATATAGCTCTCAATACTGAAAAGAATATATTCTTTTCAGTAGAATAAAATATTTTATTCCGCAAACTTACGCATAGCAGAACTAGACAAATAAAATTCCAAAAAGATAAATCTTTTTGATATAAAGCCAATTTCATGCCATTCCTCAAGGAAGAGTTTTCCACAGGTATTGATCTCAGTAACTCATAAGTATGCTCAAAATACTTCTCCATTTTCGGACGAATTGTTTGATACTGTCTATATGTCCTACAAGCAGAATTATAGATATTCCTTATACTTCGTTCATAATTCAATGGAGCCGTATAGGTGGCAGATTCAATATGTTTCCGTTGATGAACCAACACCTTATGAACATAAGATATCTTCTCATAAGCGCCAGCTACAATTTGAATAAAGTGATCATACATATAATATTCTATCCAATCTTCTAAAAGAAACAACTTTTCCAAAAATTCCCGCTTTATCATCATTGTATGCCCAGCTATCATCGCAGAATACATCATTCTTTCCAAACAGATGTTTGGAATCCTGCTATCAAAATAAGCTTTAGCCTTAATATCAGACTCTTCTATGAAAGGCTTCGTTATACCAGCAGAGAGCCATGCATCTCCTATCGTCTGAACTTGCCACTCTATCTTTTGAGGAACCCATATATCATCTTGATCTGTAACAGCAATAAAATCTCCGACTGCCCGTCTCATCGCTGAATAAAAATTCTGATTGACACCCTTTTGTTTTTCATTTTGATAAACATGTATAAACGAATACTTTTTCGCATATTCACAAGCTATTTGAAACGTGTCATCAAGAGAACAGTCATCCTGAATAATTAACTCATAAATAGGATAAGTTTGATTAACAATTGATTCTAATTGTTCTTCTAGATATTTCGCTCCATTATATGTGCACATTACAATCGAAACATTCTTTATATCTTTCATGTCACAACGCTTTGATCTCCTTTTCAACATTCAATAAAACCATCGCAACTTCAGAGGTACACTGTTCTAGATTATAAGCTTTCTCTGCTAAAGATCGAGCATTTTTCCCTAAGCGTTTGGCCTCTTCCGGATAGGCACTCAAATTTTGAATCGCCTTAACCCAACCGTCGACATTCCCGTAAGCGACTTTGACTCCAATTTGTTCTTGCTCTATATCTATCGGGAAAGTTGGATTATCCGTTGCAATTATAGGTAATCCAAGAGCTAAAGCTTCCACTAACGAAGTGAGACCAACTGTATATGGAAAATCCAAACAACAAATCAAAACCGCAAAAGCATTATTCGTTTTCTCTGCCATTTCAAGATGGGTAGAATCTACGATATGGAAATGTATATTATCTTTCAACTCTCCTATCTCTTTTTTCACAAGCTGTTCATAATCAGATATTCTTCCTCCAAATCGAGTCGTATAAATATTACAAGATTCTTTGAGTTGGCTAAAAGCCCTAATAAGGGTTATAAAGTCACGATTCTCTCGTCCCGTAGATATAAAGCAAGAGGACGTTCGCCTTCTGGTTATCAAACGATCATAAAATATCAAGTCGGCTCCCCAATGAATCACAAAAGCATTTACCTTCTTTAATTTCTTTGTTTTCAAAGATTCACGCAGCAAAGCCTCGCTAAAAAAGAACATTTTATCAATCCCCTTATAAAAGAGGGAAGATCCCCATCTTCTAAAATATCCTTTAGGGATAATGACGGCGGTATGATGCCATATAACAATCGGTTTTCTATACAATCCCAAAGCTCTCAAAAAAATCAATAACTCAAGCCCTGTATGAGTCACCGCATAAACCGCATCATAATGCTGCGAACAAAAAAGTATCTTCTTGAGATTATATAACATAAGCTTCCATTTATTATGGTATGGATTGAATGGAATTGTATGATATATGCATTCAATCCCATATTGGGGAAAATGTGTCAAGCCATACAACAAATGTCCAGGTACAGTTCCTTCAGACCACCCTCTATGGTAGGATCTTACCGGAATCATATGATAATAATATACTTTCATTACGAATAGGTTTTCAAACTTTTATCTTTTCAATTTATCCACAAAAGAATCCCATGTAAAAGATTTCACAGCATCATGCGCCGCATTACATAAGTGAATATACTTGGATTCTTCTTGATTCAAAATAGATCTTATCAATACAGACAAAGCCAAAGATGTATTTTCTTTCAGATATCGTCCGAATGATATATTCTCTCCAAATGTCTCAACAAAACTCTGATAGTAACTCACCACTACCGGCGTATAAAAATACATTGCCTCCACAGAAGAAGAATATCCTGCCCATAAAGGAGTTGGGTTAATGAGAACTTTCGCTTTTAATAAAAGATCATAATAGCATGCTCTATCTTTATCATCAGACTTATCTAAATAACCATAACAATATACATTTTCAGGCAGAAACGCAAAATTATTCTTTGTTAGTCCTATAATATGCAATTCCAGTTTCGGATATTGCCTTTTCAATACTTGAAAACTATCAACCAGCATTTTAGCCCCTTCCAAATATCCCTCTCTACCTATAAAAAGCAATATTTGAGATCGATATTTATTAAGAACGATCTGACTTTTATCTACAGGATATTCATATGCGTTATTTATTACATTCTGTTCCAAGTAGAATATATTTCTATTCTTATATCTTTCCTTCATATATTTTACAATATCCGGAAATAAAGAGATCACAAAATCCGCATTTTCTATAATATGGTCTTGCCTTGCTATTTCGTCTTGTTCCCATTTACAAGGAATTTTCCGTTGACGTTGCGTGTATAAGTATTCAATAGTCCAATCACATAATAATACATTAGGGATATTGGAATCAACGGGCAAATAGTCATAAGATATAAATATATTCAAATCACTTCTTTTGTATTTCGACAAAGCCCTTTTTATTTTCAAATTAATGATTGCTCTATTCAGGCTCGTCTGCTCATAAGTATACGCATGCTCCCTATATAACCAGTTTACGATAGGAGCTATAAGATATTTCCATACGGTCTTACGAATATATTTATTAGAATAAATATTCACCCGATTTACCTTTATGCCCTTACTTTCTAACGATTTTGTAAATAAACAGGGTACATTCGACCAACAAGTCAACGACCTAGAATCACCTGGGCTGAATACCGTAACTTCCCTAATCATAATTTATTACTTAAAGAACGATGAAACATGTCAAAAAAATCGGTTAAATACTGCTCATAGCTTTTCCCCATACAATTGGGCTTTACCGCAACCTGCCCCAAAGGGACGTTCATAGACAAAGCCACATCCAACTTTTCTACGAAATCCGTTTGTCCCATAGGATCAAAGATATCACCATTCGGAAATTTCACCAAACAAGACGCTCCCGCCACATTCGAACATAGCGTGTAGCAGCCTGCCAATAAAGCCTCATTCACGACTGCTCCAAATCTCTCATAAAAACTAGGGAGTACAAATATTTGGCCCAAATTATAATATGCCAATAAGTCATCACCTTGCTTTTTCCCGACAAATAACACTTTTTTTTCAATAGCCAATTGTCTCGAAAGCTCTTTAAGCGACTCTTCTTGCTCTCCTTCTCCGACTAACACCAAGACCGCTTCAGGATATTTCCACACTAAAGAGGCAAATCCCTTTATTAAAAACGAGAGATTTTTAATGCATATCAAACGTCCAACAAAAAAAACGATCCGCTTTCCCAATAAATCCAACCGCTCCATTACTTCTATAGATTTAGGCAATGAACAACGCAATGCGTCTCTAAAACACACATCTTGTTGAATGATAGGGAAAAACAAAAACTTATTGGATGATTGAAAATGCGTCTGATACCAATCTAATACATCCAAATTAGTCAAGATAACTCCTGTATAAGCATTGACTAATACCGCACGCATGACCTTTTTCACTTTTGAATAAGCGCATGCGATATCACGACTATCATCGCATATAGTAAATATACAAAGTTTCCTATTAAACAGAAATTTATAAAACAGCACCAAAAAACCTAGAATATTAAACTCACTGCAAAAAACGACATCTGGCTTTTCTTTCCAAAGTATAGATAGAACCTGCAACCTCAAATTTTTTATACCCCATAATCCCAGATCTAAAAAACGAGGTACAAACGAAAGTCTCGCTTTCAGTTTGTCTTGCATAAATGATTGCTCCAACGCATCTTTAAACTCAAAATAGAATAAAGCTTCAAACTCCCTATTTAAAGAATTAAAGAAATCGACTCGATAGGGAGCTATCGCAGGATGAAATATAATCGCACGTTTCCGCATATTCGTACATTTAAATTATTTTCCATGAAAAGACAATAGTTGTCGAAAAGCAGGGAAAAGATTCTCTCGTGAATGTGTGGCAAGATACTTTTGGCAACTATTCCGAGAGCAATGCCAAGTAGATAACCCTATAATAGCCTCCATACATTCTTTTACAGAATCTTGCAAAATGGCTATGCCTAAAGCATATTTCTTGATCACCTCCTCCATATAATATCCTTTACTCACTATCAAAGGTTTCTCAAATAGAGAAGCTTTAGCAAACATATTACTGCTCTGCGAGAAATCCACATAAGCCGCATAGATCACAGCACTGATCTCTATCAACCTGTTAAAATCAGCCTCTGTTGGAATATTCTCTCTATAATAAAAGCAATTAGCTCGATGAGAAAAGTTATCCAACACATAACGCTGTTCTTCTCCATTCATGTATGTCTTACCGGCCATTACGAAATAATACGAATCGGAAGGCATCCTTTTAGCTGTCTCCACGAATGTATATATCCCCTTACGAAAACTCATCGCTCCTAATATAGATATGATTTTTCGTCCCTTAGCTTTCTCCAAGATAGAATCAGCGATCTCATAGTGCGTATTTGGAGCGGAGGAGTCCGCAAAATCAGGGAACAATATTACATTCGATTGATATTTCCTCATCGCCTCTATGCAAAACTCATCCAAAACGGCTATCGAGCCGCAATATTTAGAACGTAATATATTTCTCCTATCTAAACGAAAATAGCGTCCCGAATTACGAGGGGACAAGAATAACCCGGAGAAACGTATAGGAAATATCATGTCAAACAATTTCACCGATATCAGCTCATTCATATAATCATCTATACAACAGAAAAAAACGAGGTCAATATCTGTAGGCAAGCATTTCTTCACCGCATGTAGGTTTCTCAATATGATAAAACCATTCAAAAAGACAACGAGCTTTTTATACACTTGATTTTTAGGTAAAGGATATGTCCTATTATACTCTATATAACAACACGGTTTATCGACAGACCGATCTACCGTATAGATATCAACAGAATGACCTAACGCACTTAGTACGTCATAAAACACATCCAAATAGACTTTATGGTGTCCTGATAAATTGGGTTCGACCAGAGCTATTTTCATCTTCCAACTCCTTTATCTCTCTTTTATTTTCTTTTTTAAAAGCAAATTGATACTCTCCCGAAAAACTACCGATTTAGAGAACCACAAAACACTTGTATACAAAGAAACCGATAGCATAATTTTCAAGAACAAAAGTATATAGTTATCGCTAAATAAATGGATCAAGCAAGAAACGAGAATAAAGACTCCTATGGTTATCGACAAATAGGGGAATATGTCTTTTGCTAAATAAACAATTCTCATATGAATAATCTTATGTACCCAATAATGCCAAAAAAACAAGAAAATAAAATAGGTTATGACATAAGTTACGACCATCCATTTTATTCCATAGCTAGCCATGCAATAAAGGAGAACTAACTGCACTGCACCCTGGCACATATTTCCATATAAATACAAATCGGACTTCCCATGAGAAATCAGTATCTGCGTATAAAGTAGCCATATAGGATAAATCGCTCCTAAGAAACACAATATTTGCAGGATAGGCACACTCGACATCCATTTCTCCCCTATGGTTACCGATATGAACTCAGGTGCGACAAAAGCCAACCCCAACATCGCAGGAAAAGAGACAAAAGCCGCAAAACGAACCATCTTTCTAAACACATGCAACTGACGTTCTTTGTCTTCCCGGACCTCAACTAAAACAGGTTGGGCAACCGAATTTATCATGCCGCTCAAAAAAGTGTTCCCCATGCTCATCCATTTATAGCCTTGTGTATAATATCCTACTTGAGTCGCATTATATAATCGTCCTAGCAATACAGAGAATACATTATTATTGACCTGCATGAAGATATTCGTGAAAAAGAGTTTCACGCTGAATGAGAACATAGTTTTCAAAGGTCTAAAATCAAACTCAAATGTCGGTCGCCAAGGTGAAACAAAACATTTCAACAATGAGTTCACCGAGATATAGACCACACTTTGTATGGCCAGTGCCCAATAAGCCAATCCTTTCATAGCAAGGCACACGCCAATAATCCCTGAAAGCAATAATGAAAACACGTCTATTTTTGCCTGTTCCTTTACCATCAGTCTCTTAAACATCACCGTATAAGGGACACTTGCTATTCCAGAGAAAAAGAAACTTAAAAAAAGGACCCGAGATAGGGATGTCAATTCTGATCGACCATAAAATAAAGAGATTAACGGCGCACAAAAGAACAAAAACACATATATAATTAAACCCACAAAAAAGGTAAACCAAAACACCGCATTATAATCCTTATGAGTCGCATTTTGATTATTTGTTAGCGCTACCGTAAATCCACTATTGATAATCGTACTAGCAATTCCACTAAATATCGCCAACATCCCAACCAATCCATAATCCTCAGCATTAAGTGTACGTGCCAGATAAATACCAAACAACATCCCCAACAACTGTTGCACACCATTACTTACCCCTCCCCAGAAGAGCCCTTTCGCTGTCTTATCTTTTAATGATTGTTCCGCCATTTGATATTTATGGTAAATTATAGATTACGGATGCGTCCAACTTAATTTCACGCCATTGGAAGATAACCATTCTGAAATGGAAATATGATCAATTTCTAAGAAATCGCAAATAACAGGTAACTTTTTGAAAAGTTTCCCGTCATTGCTCTGGGGAGTTTCCTCCGTAATTATGATTGGCTTTAATGATTTATTGTTCAAGGCATACAAAATCATTTTTACGTCCCCAGTCTGCATATATGCTTCTTTTTGTTGTGCATACAGTTCTTCGGTCAAACGCTTTTTTTGAAGAGGGATAGAAAAATTATTATCTAATTGGTTACTGAACTTTTTAGGAGCAGGCGGCAACATTTCAGTATCATTAGTAAGCAACTCTTTGTCATTCAAAAAAGTCATTCGCGAAAGGATGATCCCTTTTTGAGTTTTGGAAGCTTCTCCGTGGATCGAGCTTAATAAAATCAATTCTCCATACCGGAACTTAAACTCTAAGAAGCGCAACAATTTAGCCTCGTCCTTAATCGAGAGGTAATATCGCACGATCGCCAACAAAGAACTTGTATCAATAATTCCAATCATAAATATTTATCTATTTTATTTTGAGGAATTCTCAACCGCTCACAGAAAGATGCTTCAGAAACCAAGCCATTGTAATAAGCATATTGCATGGTTTCTAAATACAACGGCGATATAATCGGCCTAGGAACACTCGCCCTCGATTGCATTTGTTTCAGTTCTTCTTTTTTCTCGCGCTGTTGTTCCTCATACTCATCCTCCAATTGACTAATAATGGAATGATAATGAGGCATAGATACTATCTTTTCATATGCCAATTTGGTATACCATGCCATTCTGCTAATATGAGTGGAAGAAGCTAACGCATCTATCGCTTGGTTTAAGCCTTCAGAATATTCCTTGAATTTATATAATTCATTTACAGCATCTCCGGCTATCAGATAAAACGCAAAGTCATTACACCAACGCTCAACACTATTGGTAACACGACTATGTTCAACCTTTGACATATCCAACGCTTCAACATCCTCTATCCCTAATAAATAGTGTCCAATCTCATGAGCGAGGGTAAATATCTCGCGTTTATAGGATTTCTGCCGTTTAAGCACAATCACATTGGGTTCAATATAAAAACCGTCGATTGTCGCTTTTTCACGCTTGTTCCAAGTTTCTACAAACTCAAAAACATACACATTCAAATCTGCCAATTTTTGAATGACCGCTTGTAGGAACTTTTTATGCTCGGTAATATTCTTTTCAGGCAAAAGGCGATCTCTAACTTTATCCGCAATTGCTTTAGGACTTACACGTATAGTCGCCGTATTCTTTAAGGGATATTCAACATTTGTCGTATCAGTTAGTACCCGATATCCATCCAACAAACTTTTCAAGGATTCAAAAGAATCAACTATACGCTTGTCTTCAATTGTCAGCTCGGATTGAAATTTTTTCTTTCTAAAGAAGACTTTTGCTTCTTGATTGGTATCTATCGGAGAAAAATCAAGATAGAATGACAATCCTTTTTTAAAAATGTCATCTATTTTTTTCAGTAACGATACTCTTATTTCATCGCCACTAATATCCTCTAATGTAAAAACTCTCTTTCTCCCCTCGTTCAAATAAGACAATAACTGTTCCTTACTCATACCATACAGCATAAGCAGATAATCCAGTTTTTTTATGTTGAACTCAGTTATTGTCATCCGGTATCGTTGAAGTCTTTATAAGGTTGCGAAGTTAGCTATTTTTCCAGATATTCACAATCGCATTGTTCATTAAACAGGGCAACCATCACCAAAATTCCCTTGTCAGCAAAGTATCTTAACTTCATCGACCAAGTATCTTAAGATACTTTGCCAACGCAACTAAGATACTTGGTCGATGCACTTAAGTATTGTGAAATCCCCTATTTTTGTTCTGTATACAAAACAAGATAAGTCGAGGTAATCCCTGGGAATGGCTCTTTACCCCTTCAACGCATAAATCCTCCGTATAATATCCACCACCTTCATACCTTCCAAGACGTTGGTCGTTATGATCTCGCCGGGAGCGCCAGAAAGGACATTGACCACGTTACGGATCACGAAGTTGTGGTTTTGGGCGGAGCCTTTGTAAGGGCCATAATCATTGCCGGGGTTGGTAGGGGCCAATTCCGGCATTTCATACCCCTTGATATGGCAATATTCTACCTCATTCATATATTGACCGCCGATTTTCACGCTGCCATTCTCAGCCACGATCAGCATGCTGCTTTCCAGATTCTTGTCCCATACCGCCGTAGAGTAGCTCAAACTACCCATTCCACCGTTCACGAAATTAAAATTCACGAAACCGGAATCCTCAAAGGCGGTCAGTTTCTCGTGGTTGAAGTCGGCGAAACGGGTCTGGATATTACAGATATCCCCGAATAACCAGTACATAATGTCGATGAAATGGGAGAATTGGGTGAATAAGGTACCACCATCCAAGGCAGCGTCGCCATGCCATCCTCCGGGTTTATAGTAGCGTTCGTCACGGTTCCAGTAGCAATTCAGCTGCACCATATAAATCTGGCCTAATTTTCCGGACTCAACCATCTCCTTGATCCAGACCGAAGGCGGGGAATATCGGTTTTGCATCACGCAAAATACCTGCTTACGGAATCTCAACGAGGTATAAACCACTTTCTCGGCATCCGCCAAGGTCAAGGCCATCGGCTTTTCTATGACCACATGATGTCCGCTTTCTATCGCTTGGATCGCCATCTCGGCATGTAAACCGTTGGGTGTACAAATATTCACCACATCTATATCCAATCCCAAACGGAATAGTTCATCTATATTCCGGGCGAAAGGGACTGCGTAAGCCTCGATCCCCAGCTCCTCTTTCGGACGGATATCACACAAAGCGACCAACTCCGCCCCTTCATCCCGGGTAATCATCTCGGCATGACGCTTACCTATATGACCACAGCCGATCACGGCGAAACGTATTTTCTTATTCATAAAACACTCTTTATAGATTCTATAATATAAGTCTGCTCCTCTTCTGCCATCTCCGTATGAATCGGCAAGGATAATACGGATCGGCTCAAGTGAGAAGCGACATTCAAATCCCCGGAAATCCGGCATCGGCCCCTCATCACCTCTTGCTCCTGCAAAGGCAATGGATAATAAACCATAGAAGGAATACCTCGTTCTTTTAACGCTGCTTGTACTTGATCCCTCTTATCTACAGCTAGCTGTACTGTATATTGATGATAAACATGCGATGAAAAGGCTGATTTTAGCGGTTTGCGTACAGCATCCAATCCGGAAAAGGCAACATCGTATCTAGCGGCCACTTTACAACGAGCAGCGGCAAATTCATCCAAATACCGAAGCTTAACATCTAAGACAGCGGCCTGTAAGGTATCCAAACGGGAGTTGCAGCCTACCAAAGAATGATGATATTTTACCTTTTGCCCATGATTAGCGATCATTCGCAGGCGTTCGGCCAATCGTGCGTCGGAAGTAAACATCGCCCCACCATCACCATAACAAGCCAACGGTTTCGAAGGGAAGAAGGAGGTCGTTCCTATAGAGGCGATCGTACCGGCTTTCTTCACCGTTCCATCCGAGAAAGTATAATTAGCACCGATGGACTGGGCATTATCCTCGATCACATATAGATTATGGCGGCCAGCGATACGCAAGATCGATTCCATATCACAACACTGGCCAAAAAGATGAACTGCGATAATAGCTCTCGTCTTTTCAGACAAGGCATCTTCTATCTTTTCCGGGTCTATATTGAATGTACCGGGATCTACATCCACTAATACCGGCACTAGGCCAAGAGCCAAAGCCACCTCAGCCGCAGCGATATATGTAAAAGCAGGAACGATCACCTCATCGCCCGGATGTAAGTCTAATGCCATCAAGGAGATTTGCAAGGCATCTGTACCGTTGCCGCACGGGATCACATAAGGAACACCTAAATAATCTGATAAATGGTTACAAAATCCCTTCACCTGAGGGCCATTGATAAAGGCACAAGCATTTATCACCGTTTGCATGGCGGGATCGATCTCACTACGCAAACGTTCATACTGCTTCCGCAGATCTACCATCTGTATCTGTTTCTCAAGCATCTTATCCATTCAAAAAATAGGGCTATCCCGTCGTTAAAACGGAATAGCCCCCTCATTATTGCGTTTACCTTATTATTTCACCTCGCTACCCGGTTTCACCTCTTTCTCCGGAGTGATAACGGCCAGCTTTCCATCGAAATTCTCGGCGGAGAGAATCATGCCCTCGGAAACAATGCCTTTCAGCTTACGGGGAGCTAAGTTTGCGATGAAGCAAACTTGCTTGCCCACCAATTCCTCCGGCTTATAATGTTGGGCGATACCCGACACGATAGTGCGTTTCTCCAGGCCATCGTCTATACGGAACTGAAGCAGCTTATCCGCTTTCGGTACCTTCACGCATTCCAGAACCGTACCCACACGGATATCCAGTTTCATGAAATCATCGAACTCAATATTCTCACGGATCGGTTTCGCCTTATAATTCGCTTCCTCATTCGCTTTCTTCGTATCCAATAATTTCTGCACTTGGGCCTCGATCACGCTATCCTCTATCTTCTCGAACAGCAATTCTGCCTTGCCCAATGGATGACCGGCCTCCAATAGATCCGTAGCACCTAGGCGATTCCATCCCAACGGCTCTACATTCAGCATCTTGTTCAGTTTCTCCATGCTAAACGGCAAGAACGGCTCAAAAGCGATCGCCAGATTAGCCGTAATCTGCAAAGCGATGTTCATGATCGTAGCGACACGGGGCATATCCGTCTTCGCCAACTTCCAAGGCTCCATATCAGCGAGATACTTATTTCCGATACGGGCCAGGTTCATCGCCTCTTTCTGAGCGTCACGGAAGTGGTAGGTATCCAACAGGCGTTCCACGTTCTCTTTCACATCCGCAAAATCCTTCAAGGTCTGACGATCATAATCCGTCAACTCGCCTGCCGCCGGCACCTTACCCTCGAAATACTTATCCGTAAGGACTAACGCACGATTCACGAAGTTCCCTAAGATAGCGACCAACTCGTTATTATTACGAGCCTGAAAATCTTTCCATGTGAAATCATTATCCTTTGTCTCCGGCGCATTGGCCGTCAAGACATAGCGCAACACGTCTTGCTTGCCCGGCATATCCACCAGATACTCGTTCAACCAAACCGCCCAGTTGCGGGAAGTAGAGATCTTGTCGCCCTCCAAGTTCAAGAACTCGTTAGCGGGGACATTCTCCGGCAAGTTATAAGAACCTTCCGCTTTCAGCATGGAAGGGAATACGATACAATGGAACACGATATTATCTTTACCGATGAAATGGACCATTTTAGTCTCCGGATCCTTCCACCAAGTCTCCCAGCTATCCGGCAGCAACTCTTTCGTATTAGAGATATAACCGATCGGAGCGTCGAACCATACATACAACACCTTTCCTTCCGCCCCTTCCACGGGAACAGGGATACCCCAATCCAAGTCACGGCTCACCGCACGGGGTTGCAGTCCCATATCCAGCCAGCTCTTACACTGCCCATATACGTTCGGTTTCCATTCCTTATGATCCTCCAAGATCCATTTACGCAAAAACGGCTCCCACTTGTCCAAAGGCAGATACCAATGCCTCGTCTCACGCATCACCGGCTTGCTGCCACTGATAGCGGATTTCGGATCGATCAAATCCGTCGGGCTAAGAGACGTACCGCAAGCCTCGCACTGATCGCCATACGCCTTCTCGTTTCCACAATGCGGACAAGTACCCGTGATATAACGGTCGGCCAAGAATTGCTTCGCCTCCTCATCGTAGTATTGCTCGCTTGTTTTCTCGATGAATTCGCCTTTATCATACAATGTACGGAAAAAATCCGAGGCCATCTGATGATGCGTAGCGGAAGTAGTACGGGAATAGATATCAAACGTGATACCGAACTCCTCGAACGATTTCTTGATAATACCGTGGTAACGATCCACCACATCCTGCGGCGTGATCCCCTCCTTCTTCGCTCTCAACGTGATGGGTACCCCATGCTCGTCCGAACCACCAATCATCAACACTTCCTCCCCCTTCAACCGAAGGTAACGGGCATAAATATCAGCAGGCACATATACCCCGGCCAAGTGCCCGATATGCACCGGTCCGTTCGCATACGGCAACGCCGTAGTAATCAGCGTTCTCTTAAAATGTTTTTCCATACCTTGTGTTCTCTTTTTGAGGGGCAAAGGTACGGAATAATTTGATTTATTGAAAAAGAATGGTTTTCTTTGCCACAAAGTATTCATTTAATCAGCAAATATGATTACACCAGCAGTCGCAGTATTCGGCACATTTGCTATTATTGGCATAATCGGCTGTATCATCATCAGCACCAAACGAGGGAGAGAGTGGTTAAAGAGGTTCGATTAATCGTATACCCATCCGTCCTCAAAAAGGATGAGAGCGGGTGGCAAATGCCCCCGTCTTTATTTAAATCCAAACCTATACACCAGCGCCAGCCGGAAATTCAGCATGAAATGGGTCAGAGAGAAATTATCCACGGTCTCGCTCACCTGCGTGTTATAATCGCGGGTATAGGTAGAGGCATCGAAGGTGATCCGCGTACCGAAGCCCAGCCCGGCCTCGAACGCCCAGCCTCCGGAAATCGGTTGTAAATAGTTCAGCATAGCACCAATCCCAAAGAATTGCCCTGTCTCACCATGTCCTAACGGCTCATTGTCTCGCACATTGAAATTACCGTATTTCATTTGCAAGCCCACGTTAAACCCGCAATACGTACCATCATCATTGAACCAAAGACGAGGTTCGAGCATCAACGCCGATATACCCCACAAATTATCCGGATTGCTTTTATAACCGAACCGCGAATAAGTACCGCCCAAAACAACAGATCCCCACCCCCCAAACATATACTCCAATTCCAAGTTGGGCATGATAGCTCCGGTCTTAAACTCAGCACCTTTTGTTCCGATACTTAATCCGGGCGACAAGGTAGCCCAAGGCAAGAGATTCGTGCGTACCGTCAGGTTAGCCGTTTGGTAAGTAGGATAGACTTTCTGCACGGCACGAGTTGCCTCTTGTTGAGGTTGGTACACAGCAGATCGCTTTTCTTGCGCTTGCGGCTCAGGTGCTACGTCTACCGTTGCCTGCCGGACAATTTTTGGCTCCGTCCGGACCGGTTGAACAACTTCCGAAGCTTGTCTCACTTTTTCCTGCGTTGGCGGAGCCACCGGAAGCATCGCACCTTCCTCATAAGGAAGGTCTGCCTTATTGTTTATCACCACATAGGCAAAGACCTCATCATCCACGCAAAGATCGGGATCGTTGAGTACATAAATATAAGGAACCTCCGCATATCGTTTTAGGCTCGATGAGATAGCGGGTACAGACTGATCCGTGGAATAAAAGATCTGTTTATTAGCAAATTCCGGCATAGCGAAATAAAGCAGATATACATGCACACTATTCCCCCACTCCCCGCTACGATCCACGTAAAAGGATATCTGTTTGTTATCAAGTTCATATTTATTTTTCAGGTATTTCCGTACGGTATTCCCTCTCCACATTGCCGTATTCACGGCAGTCTTGGATACCGCCCCTGTCTCGGTATAGATATGCGAGACGATCAACACATGAAACTCCCCATCCATCAAAGGGTTCATCACCGGCCAGATTTTCCGGCTCAAGCGTTCCATCTCTATGGAATTATTCCCGTATGTAGCCTGAATATCAGCCTCTCCGGGTATAAAGGAGAACAAAAATGAATCACCCTTGGATTTCTCATTCTCCGGCTGCCCATGGGCCATAAAGATTGAGAGAAAAGAAAAATAAAATAGAATAATCAATAAATGTCTCATGTCTTGTCCTTTACGTTAGAGATTAATAATTTCCCATGTCTTACAAACCTTCCCGGCCGCTATATACACCACATACGATCGCATGCGATAAGCGGGGAATTGCCGATTGATATCAGCGGCATATCTTCTCACCTGATCAGCATCCTCGGAACGAACAACCTCCAAGGCCTCTATCATGGCAGCGTCTTTCGCCTTGAAATACTTGAACTCCACCACCCAGCAATCATTGTGGAAGGCGGTGCCCGGTATGCCCGTCAGCACCAAATCCGCACGGCCGCTTGGCAAGTTCTGCTCCACGGCAAAGGTATAGCAATTGCTCAAGTAACGACTCAACACCTCGAAGAAAGAGCAACGGATAAAGTTCTCGTTGATCTTGTCGAATACTTGCGCCGGGAACTGACCGAGGTACTCCTTGAAATAATTTTCCACCAGCGGCTCCAGCTTCCGATGATCCATGAAAGACTCATAAGCTGGCACAAACCGGCGAGCATCGTCACTTATGCGGTTTAACTCGTTGTAATAATTCATGTAAATACTATGCGCTGTCAAATTAGGCAACACCATCTTGAATTGGTTTTTCAACGTTGTCATGCCCAAGTAATATAAACTGACGGGATAAAACTCCGGATCGAAGAACTTCTGCTTGTTGAACTTACTCCTCAGATCCGGTTGAGAGTAGATCAACTCGCCATCGATCACCAAGGCATCCAGCATCTCCTTCGCGTTCTCCAAGGTGATGGTAAGGCGGCGGATCCAATTCACATCCGTGCGAAGGTTCTCGTCCACCATCTCATCGGGGACACCTCCAAACAGCTCGGCGAAGTTCTTGAAGAAATAAGTCAATATAGTGGAATTAAATAACGGACGTGCGTTGGGTAGGAAGCGATAGCCATCATAGTTGTTTACGATAAGCGTCCACAGCTCGTCGAAACGATCCTCGTTATTGCCATATTTACGGATAACATAGCGCAGATACTCAGCAGCCTCCTCATGATTGAAACCTAACATCTCCGTGAAATCAGGCTTCAAGGTAAGAATCTCGGCGATATTATAGCCACTCGTCAAGTCATCCATCGTAACAGGCAACACACCCAAACAAAAACAAGTACGGATACTTCCCTCGCCGATACCGGCCTTGATAGCCTTGAAAAAAGTACGCAAGAAACTCTCGCCAGTGGTGACAGACTCGTAAAGCGGATCCTTATAGGCCGTAAGCAATTGGTTTGTGAAATTATCGTACTCATCGATAAGGATATAAACCTTGGGCAAATCGTGCGCCCGGGCATAAGCCAAAGCCTCCTCCAGCATCTGCGTGGCGTTGCCCTTGGTAGAGAACTTGAAGTCTCCAAAGAGATCGCGATTATGCTCCACCATAATCTCCACGGGAGAACAGTTCAATATATTAAAGTTACGCTCCAACCCCTCCATCGTCTCATCCAGCACCATCTTCGAAAAGTCATAGCGGATAATCATGTATTGGTTATGCTCCGGCGTAGGATTGGCACCGATCCACGTTCCCCCGAAAAGCTCCTCAAAGCGATGAGACTTACTGCGATCGTAGTAATGGGCGAGCATAGAGACCAAAAGGCTTTTCCCGAAACGCCTCGGACGCAAGAATACCGGTGCGTTATAACGTTCCAGATAAGGAATAAAACGTGTCTTGTCCACATAATAAAAACCTCGCTTGCGCAAATCAGCGAAGTCGGCCACGGCATAGGGGATGGTAATATTGGGTATCATACGGCTCTATTTTTCTTTATCTTCCACGTTATACAATAGCACAAAGTTACTACAAAAAAGCGAATATCTATGATATCTGAATACAATTGGCACATTGAGAAGATGACACATCTTACACCAACAATATGTATCATGTTATCCATGTAAGATGTGTTATGTCGCGGGTGTAAGATGATACATCCTTCGCAGACTCGCTACAATCACTCGTAAGGATTGACCTCTACCGGTATCTCGACAATCTCCACTGTTCCGTTTACGTTGATGGTCAACGTTAATGTGCCTTGCGTGTTCGCAAGACTGTATTGTACGCTGTAGTTCTTGGTGGCAGCGGTGATGGAAGTCTCTTCCGATTCTCGTATCTGTGACGAGATGGAGAATATCTTGGTCTCGTCTGCGATCAGCTTGCCTTCTATACGGATAAATACATTTGAGAGGCCGGGTTTCACGAACAAGGTCTTGCCGGTTTCTAGGGTATTTGCAGTGGATAGCAGGGTATATTCCGGATTCTCTTCCGTAGGATCATCGGCAGTACCAGTGTACACATAAAGCTTGGTGATCGTAGCCATCTTCTGCAACTTAGCGAACTCTTCCGTATTGATCGTGATGATCGAGTTGGTAAGCACGACAGTGATGGAAGCAGAGGCAGCTGCGGCATTGGGGGTAATGGTTACGCTTTCCGTTGTCTTCCCCGCAAGCGTAGGACTATCGAACTGCAAATCACCGCTCATTTGATCGTACGTAGCCGATAGTTCCGTATAGGTACCGGCGGGAACGGCCTTTGTGGCCCCATTGGTGAAATCGGAGGATTTGCCTAAAGTAATAGGACTACCATCTTTTGTACCGGTGATCACCAGATTATTTTTAACTTCGTCGCTGATCGTTACAGACGTAGTTGATGTGGCTTTCGTTGTTACACAGACGGAGGCATCTGCCTCAAGGGCAAGGCCGAGTTTACCAGTCTTGGTGATAGCCGAGGGGCTCCCGGAATCCTCTAGGATGTTGCTACATGAGGGGAGGAAGAGTAATAAGAGGGTGGTTATGCCCAATAAGAATGTTTGTTGCATATTCATTTTTTTTCATAAGTTTATTTATATAATATCTGTAAAGTATAAACTTTAGCCCAAGGACCTGCTGCTGAATACGAACTGTTCAACGTTACCACACGACCGTCCGTAGAAAAAGTGCCATTTCCCGATAATGAATAATTTTTTCCTGCATTATCATTATCCTCACGATTTCCAGGTTGAGAAATAACAGTTGACCCGTTTATACTTGCCGTAAATGTTGTCTCTCGCCACCCGAAGAATACATAGCCATCCCTTACTGTGACATTCGTATCCAAGGTTACATTTACATTATTTGGAATATGGAAATTCTTCGACGTAGCAGTACATTCTCCAATTCCAGTTATGCCTCCCAATTGTATCATACCATTCTCATATTTACAATTCCTAGAAGCTAAAGTCCAATCAGCCCCTATCATTGTATCTGGGACATACGGCAACCCCGTGATATGCACCCCCAACGCAATCTCTTTCGTCACGCCATCAAAGGTAGCGGAAGCAGATACAGCATATTGTTTCCATTCCGATACAGACAGGTCACCCTTATCAAAAGAATTGGATGCGATATTCTCAGCCGTTCCCTCATAGGAATAAGTGAACGAGCCATTATATTTCGCATTCGTCAATAGATCATTCGAGATATTCACAGAAGCCTTGACATTATAGATCTTATTATTCTCGCAGCTATTAGCCTCGGCAATCTTTCCCTCCGTATATTTCGTGTAAGAAGTATAGGGTGCGAAAGCAACCTCAAACTCCGGAGCCGGCACAACCACCGTAGCGGTCTCCGTCTGTTCCTCACTTACTTCCTCGCCATTTAGCATGTACTTATATTTCAGCGTATAGTTTCCTTGCGGAAGATAAGGCCAAGCGTTAGCGTCTACCATCACGTCGGGAACAGTGAAGTTTGTGGAGGTATAGGCGCGGACAACTTCGTTCGAAGCGTTCACCAGCTCCGCAGTCCAAGTAGAGATCAATTTCGTAGGTACGCCGGAGAGATCTCCCAATGACAACGTCACCTTGGTACCGTCCAAATAACCGCTCGCATCTTTCGTATGCGTAGCCGTCGCTCGTAACCCAAACGAGAACACCGGAATATCCGGCGTCACATTCAAGGTATACTCCATAGCGGCAGGCAAGTTCGTTTGCGTGAATAGAGGATTGGAGACTTCTTGATTCGTATAGTTCGTACCCGCCAAGTGAACCGATGCGTTCGTGCCCGCCAAGAGATAAACCGTAGGGAATGTATTGTCGGCATTGAGCAAAATCTGCTTTTGCGTCTGCCCGACCTCGACATCCAAATGATAAGATTTATAATGAGCCGCCAAATCCTCCGCTATCACAGGATAAACAGCGGAATAGCCCCATTTCGCCGAAATGGAAGCCGTAGCGGTCTCGCCGGGAATGATCGATACCGTGGTAGATCCGGCGAAGTACCTCGGCAAGATAGTCGTTATCAGCTCCTGATTATTGCCATAGTGTACCTCTACTGTGTACTTGCCCGTTTCTAAAGGAATCCCCGCTTGAGGTATCTCCGTTACAGGTTTATCGAATAGCACTTCCCCCGTCGCACCGATCACCTTCACGGAAAAATCCTTCGCATCCGGCAGATTTTCCAGTTCAGTCTTTGCGGTAGCGGTTTCGTCCGCTTTTGTCTGCATGGCGGAAGAGACCTCAGCCGTTACGGAAGCGATCTCCAAGCGCAACCTTCCCTCCCCTTTCGGGGCAGAAAGCTCCTCGCCCACGCAAGCGGAGAGTGTCGCGAGCAGGGCAAAGAAGGGTAAATATATGTACAAGTGAATATGTCTCATTGCTTTCATCCTATCGTTTGTTTTCCTTATTGTTAGTCGTAAATCAATTCACATTCATCCAGCCAAAGCTTACTACCCTCGCCGCCCGTGAAGTAATCGCCATACTTGCTGGCAGAAGCGACTACCACGATGTATTTAGGCGTACGGTTCGTGTAGCGGTAATCCAGCACGATATCCGCTTGCGTCCACGAGGAGACAGACTCGCCCTTCGTCAGTTCGCCGTAAGCGATCACCTTCGGATCCGAAGGGTTGAAGAGCTGACGTTCGGAAGGCCGGGTACGGATCTCCAGTGGAGCATCCCAGTCGGTCAGAGCGATATAGATTTGGCACGAGTCCGGGCGACCTATCAAATACTTGAAATCATCATCGCCCGACTTGTTGATCGGGACGCAATTGTATTTATAATGGATCCGCAGCTTCGAGGGGAAGCTCGTGAAGGGGCGGCCGAATTCCAAAACACCGTTCGTCCCGTCTGTCCGCACGTAAGTACCCGTAAAGATGTTGCCGGCGGCAAACTTCAGGACGATATATTTCGACTCCAGCGAGGCCGCCTGCCCGCTTCCCGTACTCGTCTCTGTAGTAGGCGTGGAGTTGCTGTTGCCCACGGTGGTAGCCCCTTTGTTTCCCGTATCCCAAAAAGAGGTTCCTCCTTCCGCCCAAGGCTGCCAAAGTGTATTCTTGCCCGCGGCCACGGAACTCCAGTCATCGAAGCCTCCATTTGTCAAGGGCATCGGCTCTGCCGTGTTAAAAGATTGCTCCTCTCCCGCTATTCCATCCACCGATACCCGGTATTGATAGGCAGTGGCTGCCTTAAGCCCCGTCAGCGAGGCCGTAAAAGAGGTACCGGATACCTTCACAGCCGAAGCCGCCAACGTGCTCCAAGCCGCATCCGCCTGGCGCTTATACTCCACGATAGGCGTCTTCCCGCTCTGGATCTTTCCGGAAAGCGTAGCACGGGTTACCATCGCGAATGCTTCCGCCCCCCCCGCATTACTCTCCTTATGATACACGAAGACATTCCATTTCGACATTGTCTCTTCCCAGTTATATCCAACATAAAACTGCCGGGAACCTTTCGAATAATCTCTCTCCGCCGGATCGGTAGGATCCGGTTCCACACGCCCGAACTCCCCGCCCAGCGTCATGCTGTTCACTTGCAGGTTGTTCAACGATTGATCCGGAGAAACATAGATAACCACGTTACGGTTCACCGGATCGATCACGGCATCCGCCACTTGACCCGTCACGTCTACCTCCCGTTTGATCAATTGCGTCACCGACACCTTCCAAACATATTCCTGATACGTTTTCACCGTAAAGGTAACCGGCTTGGTAAAATCCACCCGCGTATTCGCATCGGAAGAGACACTGTCCAAAGAGGCGAAACCCGCTGTCGGGAAACGGCGTATATCCACACATGCGGTCGAATCAGCCATCAAGGTAGCTCCCTCTGTCACTTTCAAGGATTTGATCTTCAAACGGGAGAGATCCACCGAATCATTCACGAACAAGGTCACCGTCCTCGCCTTCACATCGATCGTTGCCTCCACGCCCTGTCCTTCCTCAGCGGCACGCTGCCCTTCCACCGTCATCGAAAGGATAGCACCCTCCAACAACGGATAAGGGATATCATCTTCAATCACGCAAGCGGTCAACGACAACAGGCATATTATATAACAGATTATATTTCGATTCCTCATCTTCATTCCTTACAGATAAAACGTCATACCAATATTGATCGAGAAGAGATTGATCTTGAAATTCCCGGAAGAGACCCGCTGCCGTCCCTCCTCTACTTGGTTTGTCTCTTGATCGATCCACTTGAAGTCGAAGCCCATCACGCCGACCGACACCTCTACCGCCGACCAATCCGTGATAAACGCCGTCATACCCGGGGCGAAACCGATCTGCATATTCTGTACTGTCTGATACGAGCCGTCATACTCCGCCCCGGAACCGGTAGAGTTCTTTCCCGTGCCATACCCATACGTCAACCGAGCCTCGTTGAAAAGACCGAAGATCTTGCTTTTGCCGATCGGCATATACGTCCGGATAAAGCAAGAGGCCTCATATTTATGCTCCAGATAATACAAGTTCTTTAAACTGATATTGAAATCCTCACCCAAGTTCAAGTCGAAATTACCCAAATCCAAGAAATTCCGCTTATAGGCGAAACGTGCGCCCATAGAGATATTATCGCGAAAGAAATAACCGAAATAAGGGCTTACGCTAAAGTCGTATCCCTTCCCCTCGATATCCTTGAGGACGAGGAAATTCAAGTTACTCTCGTTATGCTCCGAATAAGATACCGTACCACCAGCCATCCATGTTCCTTTAGGAATAAAGACTGTCTTCTGTATCTCGCGGTCGATACGTTGAATCCGTTGAGCCTGCGCCACACCGGTGTTACTCAGCAACCAGAGAACCACTCCCCACAGGGGAACTATCAAAAACTTATGCATCATTTACTTTCTATTTTAACTCTAATATTTCCGGACAGATCTCTCTGGGAAAGTCGGACAGCTTATTTGCTGTCCGACACCGCAAATGTACTATTTTTCTGCTCATGGTCTAAACCGAGAGACCTTCCACACATCTAATTATCCGAACCTAAGAGCTTGGGAGAGTCTCCGTAGATGAGTTCAAAATCATCTATCAATAACGTACTATTACTTCCTCCCGTGAAATAATCACCGTATTTGCTGGCACTCGCCACCACAATAATATACTTAGGCTTCCGGTTCAAATCGCGATATACTAAATCAATCGCAAACTCTTCCCAACCATTCGTGCCCATCGTCTTCGCATCCAGCAGTGTACCATACGCAATGATATGAGGATTCGCTTCAGAAAAATCAATTGTATTCTTGAAATGTACCTTATCTGCGTTGTCTGCGGATAAACTGTTATTGATTTCAAAAGCCGTATCACCGAAATTTTCATCCTTCAATCCCTCATTATCAACTAACGCAATATATATTGCACATTTATCTCCTCCCGAATTAACCAGTTCTTGCTTATAGTCACTCTCTTCTCCCCTATCCACAGTTGTCGCACGGGTATACTTATACCAACCCTTCAACTGCGTAGGTCGTGAGGCAAACGGACGACCAAAACGGATACGGGCTCCCATAGGGCTTGTATATGTATCACAATAATGTCCGGTATATATATTTCCTGCAGCGAATTTTCCTACACCAAGCATACCTACAAACTGAGAAACCATCTTTGCTGATTGTCCCCCTTGAGTATGCACATCACTGTCTTCTCCCACCGTAGGATTCTTACTCATCGTCGAGGCACCGACATTACCCGTATCCCAATAGGAATTCTTCGCATCGGCCTCCGCCTGTGTCCCCGGGAACACAATCTTTCCATTTTGGCTCCATTCATCAAAAGAACCACCCGGCAAAATTGATTGCGCCTCTGTCGTGAAAGAAGACTCGGAACTGCCCACCTCCTCACCATCATTCTTATAAACCAAACGATACATATATTTTTTCTCCGGGATTAGTCCTTTTAAGATCACAGAGTGATTGCCTTCGGCATCGGTGGCAATATCCGCTGTCACCGCCGTCCAATTCTCCGAACTTTCCTCCCGATACTCAAACGTCAAGAAAGAGGCCGAGATCGGATTTCCTTTGACATCCTTGGCGTTACCTTCCAAGCGAGCAAACGAACTCCAAGCATTCACGGTCTTCACGTTCACAACAGCCGAAGGATCGGTAGACACCTTGAAATCGAACACGAACTCCTGCTCCGAACCATCCGCATTTACGGTAATGGAGCCTTGCCCCTGTTCCTTCACCTTATAAGTCAATTTATAATAGTCACGTGCCTTGACTCCCTCGATCTTCTCTTGATGCTCAAACTTCACGTTTTGTTTATTAAAAACGCTGAGATCCGCAGTCAGGTCTCCTACCGGAAAGTAATAATCCCCCTCGTCCGTTCCCATCTGATACGAATGAGGATCAACCCCCGCCAAGACTGACTTCACAGTCACCGCCGCACTGGCGAACGAACGCAAAAAACTCTCATCAAAAGCGACCGTCACCTTGACATTCGCCAAGGTACAAGTTAGTTCCGCCGTACTCTTCTTGCCCGCTACGATCGTCACCTCTTTCGACCCAGCATAATAAGGCTGCGCACAAGAAGCCAAGCCATCAAACCCGTTCGAGGAAGCTTTTACCGTATAAGTACCGGCTTTCAAGCGGAACTCCTCGTTTTTCCAATCCACCGTACTGACCACGGCAGTACCCTCCTCATCAAGAATCTGCACAAGCAATTTCTGGGGATCATAATCCGCAGCAGGCCCATCCGCTTTCGTCGGAGTGGAGGCACTCGCTCCGATCTCCAAGCTCAGATAGCCCATGCCTTCATTTCCGCTCGCATATTCCTCGCCTTGGCAAGAGACCAAAGCCAAGAGAACACTAAAGAAGAATATATAATTAGCAAAGAATGAATACTTCATGATCTATTCCTCCTTGGTTACGGTTATTTTTAATGTCACACTTCTCTCATTATCGAGGGCATCAACCGCAGTCACTTGAAAAGTATGTTCGCCGGAAAAGCTTTGCAACATGCCCAAGAGAAAGGGAGTCAATTTAAAAGCATATGACGAGTCATCTACGTTTGGCAAAGGAAATAATTGAGAAAACTCATCTTTGCCAGTTCCTTCCAAATTAGCCAAATCAAGACCATCTCCTGTTGTTAATCCCATTCCACCTAATAATTCTTCAAAAGACGAATCACTCGATTTTACCAATACATACAGTCCTTTAAGTCCATTTTCAAAAGTCATCAACAACTCAATATCATCAGGTAGTTCAGCCTGAGTACCAGTTATCGTCACACCCTTCACCAAATAATTAGTTCCATTCGGTTCCGAAATAACAATCGGTCCATCCCCCGGTTCCGGATTCTCCGGATCAGTAGGCTTGTCCGGCTCCGTCGGCTTATCCCCAACCGGTATCTCCACCGCTTCCAGCTCATCCTCGAAAATGATCTCCACCTTCACGTCAAACCCGGTAATATTCCCGGATGCGTTCTCAACCACGCCCAGATTAAACACCAAGGCATCCCCACCGGTAAAGAAATTCGAACCGTCATCGTAACCCTCCACGGCATTTTTTCTCGAATACGTCCGCGATTGAGACTTAACTGTTTCGCCAGTCATTAAAGTAGCGTTGAAATTCACGGTCACCGTCTCCACATCATCCTCAAAATGCCAATAAACAGGAGCAGGATTCGTCCCATCTTTCTCCGTAAACGGCAACGCCGTCTCCGATCCATCATCCACCGTGATTGTCCACGTTTTGAAGTTCGCAAGGAAATCAGCGTTATACACCACCTGCATCCGGCTGTTCTGCCGCTTGCAGGTCACGGTCTCTTGAAACGTCTTTTCTGCCTCTACCTTAAGAGCCTTCTCTGCCCCATAGTAAGGCGTACTCATTTTCTTCTCCAATTTCCCGGGAGTATGCGCCCTTATGCTATAATTACCCACCGGCAAGGTGATCGACTCGGGTAGGCTTTCACCCACAACATAATCGCGGATCTCCTCCTTGTTATCCTCGTCCGTACCATACACCTGAACAGGGAACCCATCCGTGCTTACGTCCGTACCTGTCTCCTCACCAGCTTTCGTTTGCATGGCTACCGGAGCCTTGGCCTGCACGCTCAACTCCAATACACCCGTATCCTTAACACTTTTATCTCCCTTAATCTCCTCACGCATCTCGCAAGAGGCCAGCCCTACGAGAGCAAGGGCTGCAAAAATTATGATATTATGCTTTCTCATGGCTTACTCTCCTCATTTTTTGTCGCATCAATCCATTCGGTAGGAATCTCGATTGGTATCTCATGATCCACTGTTGTCTTATCAATCGTGATCTTGATACCCAGCTGCCCAAAAGAAGAAGAGTAATTCGGGGCCACGCTTAACGTCCACGATTTATTACGCGATAATTTATAGGTTTTCACGACCGTTCCCTCTTTCGCATCACCGGCCGGTTCATATTCCTTCTTAGCAGTCAGGTGGATTGTAGCGGTCACGGTCTCACCACCGGACGGCAACCATAAGTACCAAGGGTCAGTATCCACCTTTTCCCAACGGACAGTAGCCGAACTCGTCTTATATTCCACATAATAATCTTCGAAATAGTCGGCCATCTTCCCATCGAACGCCGTTTTCACCTTTCCGCAAACGGGCATGCAAGTGAAACTAACCGAAGTATCCCCGCCTTCCACGTTAACAATGCTGGAACCTTCCACATAAAATCCGGCACGGGAAGATTTGGTATCCGCAGTAACCCCTCCCCCTTTGTAAAAAGCCTTCACAAGATACGAACCATTATCCAATGTGACAGATTCCGGATTAGCCGAATAAGTAAATTCCTTTTTCACGTTATCATCCATGTCCAAGATCTGCACCGTATATTGATTCAGATTCTTATACACAGCCTCATCTACTGCCTTTGTCTTACTATTGGAGGAAAAACCGGCATCAGCCACCAAGTCGAGCGTGATCGTCCCCGTCCCTTTCGCCACGGGCACTCCACCCAGTTCCTCCTGTTGGCAAGAGGCCAGCGACAAGCATCCGCCCAGCAGACAAGCCATCCCCCAACTCATAAATCTCATTTTTCTCATATTAATATCTTTAATATACTCACTCCTCAACAATAAGGATATTCAAACCCAAATTCAACTGCAAAAGAACAACATCCCAACAACACGCACAAGGTCTGTTTATATGATTACCTATTCCCTTTTTTAGATTTCGCTTCTCACCACCACACATACAGAAGTGTTTAAGAAAATAACTATGTCCGATTTTTGTAAGCCTCTGTTCTCTTTTTCAAATAGCACAAAGCGACAAGCCATCGCCCCCAATGTGGAAAAAAGATCGTTACAAAATGACAATTTGTAATCTTAACTCCCGAAGAATCGATTATTCCGGGCAAAAGTACGTGCCACTCCCAAATTTTCAAGAAAAAAACCACAATCCACTGTTTAATAGTTCTATATCCCAAAACGGCCTTTTATTCTAGCGAAAACAATTCATGCTAATTCATATTCGAAGCGTAAAAAAGGGAGATCCGGGGGGCAAGAATCGGGTTATACCGGTATACGAATGCCCATTCACAACTACTCACGATCCAGTTCTCGACTACTTACGATGCCCAACGGCAGTATCGGCGTTGCCCAACGACACCTATCGCATACACTTTTGCCGCCTAAAAGGTATCCAAAATACGGTTTTCTCACAAAAAAGGCCGTGTATTACCTGTGTGCTCCCGCTATTTTGGCAAACCAAGGAAACAGCCTTATCACGATATGCGGCCCCTTTTGATCAAAACGTCACAAAAGACAGGATTACAATAACAAATATGCTTTCCAGGAAAAGCGAAGCTCAATCCTACCAAGCACAAGAAATATTCTGCGAAAAGACACGACAAATCTTTGAAAATATCTACTTTTGCCAAGTATTCATGCTTAAGGAATGATAGGAGAGACATGGAAAAAGACATCCCTAAAATAGACCTGCCCCAAGATTGGGTCATCGGGAAGCTCACGGCCGGAGATATCGGTCTGCTGAGCCTCTACGCCAATTACCCCTGCCGACTGAAAGCGGGGATCTTCGTGTTCTGCCTGAGCGGAGAGGTGGAGGCCTCCATCAACCTGACGCAGTTTAAGGTAGAGCCGGGAAGTTTTATCTCGATCTTGCCAGGCAGTATTTTCCAGATTCATAAGATAGGTGGAGACCTGCAAATCTATTTCATAGGATTTTCGTCCGATTTCCTTGAAAAGGCTAACGCAAATAAATCGGTCATAGATATGCACTATATCGTGAAAGAAAATCCGATCTATAAACCGAAAGACAAAACACTGTCTCTATTGAAAGACTATTTCGAATTGCTGATCAAGACCTATGAGTTGTGTGGCTCTCAGCTGAGCAGAAATGTTATCAATCATTTATTCGCTGGTATATTAATGGGAGTTAGCACCATGTATAAAGATCAAACGGCTGATAAACAAAACCTCTCCAAAGCGGAGCAAATCAGTAAGAACTTCACGCAATTAGTAATGCAAAACTACACCATGCAACGATCCGTTGCATGGTATGCCAAGCGGCTTGGCATCACACAAGCGCACCTAAGCAGCATCGTCAAACAAACAACCGGCAAAACTTGCGTAGAGATCATCACCTACATGGTCATCATGGACGCAAAAGCGCAACTGAAATCAACGAATCTTTCCATCCACGACATCGCCTATGCGTTGAACTTCACGAACATGTCTTTCTTCGGGAAGTATTTCAAGCGGCATGTAGGCATGAGCCCGCAGGAGTATAGGAATAGTTAGTCAATACTCACATCCCCCAATTCTCCCTATCCAAGCTCCTATACTGTATCGCCTCCGCCAGATGCCGTACCTCTATACGTTCGGAACCTTCCAAGTCCGCTATCGTACGGGAAACTTTCAAGATACGATCGTAAGCACGGGCAGAAAGGCAGAGGCGCTGCATGGCCGTTTTCAAGATGGAGAGGCCTGCCGCATCAGGGACAGCGTATTGGTGGAGCAATTTAGAGTTCATCTGGGCATTGCAATGGATACCCTCGTAAGCGGCGAAGCGTCTCTCTTGGATCGTACGAGCTTTGATCACACGTTCGCGGATGGCGAGGCTCGGCTCAGAGGGTTGTCGTTCGGAGATCTTCTCGAAAGGGACAGGGACAATCTCTATCTGAATATCGACACGATCGAGTAACGGACCGGAGATACGGTTCATATATTTCTGGACAGTGCCGGGCGAACAGAGACAAGGACGATCCGGATGGTTGTAGTAGCCGCAGGGACAAGGATTCATGGAGGCCACAAGCATAAAGCCGGCCGGATATTCCACCGTGAAACGGGCACGGGAGATATTGATCACTCGATCTTCCAATGGCTGCCGCATGACTTCCAAGACACTCCTGTTAAATTCCGGCAACTCATCCAAAAAAAGAACACCATTGTGAGCCAAGCTGATCTCTCCCGGCTGCGGGAAAGTGCCCCCTCCTACCATGGCGACATTAGAGATCGTATGATGGGGAGAGCGGAAAGGACGTTGTACCATCAAGGAGGTGCCACCTCCTATCTTACCGGCTACGGAATGGATTTTAGTTGTTTCCAAGGACTCATGCAAGGTAAAGGGAGGCAAGATCGTAGGGAGACGTTTCGCCAACATGGACTTGCCACTTCCGGGAGGACCTACCATGATCAGATTATGTCCGCCGGCGGCGGCCACCTCCATCGCACGCTTCACGTTCTCTTGTCCCCGGACATCGGAGAAATCGCAATCAAACAATTGCTGGCGGTCGTAAAACTCCTTACGGGTATCAATGACCGTAGGCCGCAATGTAGGTTTCCCCTCCATAAACTCCAGCACCTCTTTGATATTCGAAGCTCCATACACTTCCAGATCGTTCACCACCGCAGCCTCACAAGCGTTTTGCTTGGGTAAGATAAAGCCCTTAAAGCCTTCTTCCCTAGCCTTGATAGCAATAGGCAATGCCCCTTTTATCGGTTGGAGGCTCCCGTCCATAGAAAGCTCGCCCATCAATACGAATTTGGATAAGTTGGATGAATCTATCTGCTCTGCCGCCGCCAGAATACCGATCGCCAAAGGCAGATCATAAGAAGACCCTTCCTTACGGATATCTGCGGGGGCCATATTAATAACGATACGATTACGGGGGAATTTATAACCACATACTTGAAGAGCCGAGATAATGCGTTCATGGCTCTCACGAACAGCCACGTCCGGAAGACCGACTAAAAAGAATTGGATACCTTTGGAACAGTTCACTTCTACGGTAACGACCGTAGCGGAAATCCCCTGCACGGCAGCGGCATAAGATTTTACTAACATAGTTAAGAATTTTGAGTTACTAATTACAAATTAAAACCGGAACCTCCTGTTTTCAATCGCTCAGTCTTCGAACAAGTTCTCCAGTGTTTGCTTGATCTCGATTCCATTCTCTGTTTTCATCAAGATCTTATGATCCTCATCTATCAAGAAACAGCGTGGCAATACGCTTACGTTATACAGATCTATCAACATAGCTGCTTGTCCGGCCGAATCCGTTACCAGATTCCACGCTATACTATCCTTCTTCAGTACATCCCGGACATTATCCGGATTATCGTCCAAGCTAACCAAAAGAATGTCCAACTGATCTTTCGGATATTTCATCGCTACCTTATCCAGATATAGATCCTCAGTCTGGCACATATCACACCAAGGAGCGGTAAACGTCAGCAATAAATATTTCTGCGGAAAAGAGTCCAAACTAACCGTATTTCCATAAATATTCTTTACGGAGAAATCGGGAGCCTCCGCACCCAAAGCCGTGCGTTTCGCACGGGCACTATATTGCTCCAGCTCCTTTACCAGATAAAAGTCTTTCAACCTCGGATTCAATAACGCCAACAATTCATCAATTTTACGAGTATCATCGGGATCTGAAAAGAAAGATTGAATCAAGACAGCAGAAGCCTCTTCATCCGGGTTCTCTTTAACATACCGAATCGCTTCCTCGCTCAGTTGCATATTCACATTTGCCAAACGAGCAGCGATATCTGTCTCCTCAATCGTATCATTCAAATCCTTACTATTTAAAGAATTTGATAAATTTGTTAATTCAGTCAACAAAGGAGCGAGTTTTTTCTTAAAAGCGGTCAACTTATCATTTGTCCGTCCCCCCTTTACCTGCAATAGCAATGGAGAGTTAGCGTCGCCCGTGATTTTCACGGTTTCTCCCGGTTCCAGATAAGCCGTAACCCAATGCTCTTTATCCGCAAAGAAGATAGTCACACAATGGAAACCCGCTTCATGTTGATCGATCTGGAACTGCCCGGGTTTCGTACAAGCCACTGTATCAACCACTTTATAATTATCCTTCTCAAATACAGCATATACGGTTTGATCTTCCAGATTAGAAAGTTCCCCTTCAATCCGATAGACATAATCCTTGCCACAAGATGACAAACAAATTATAAAGCCAATAATAAGTGCCAGTTTTTTTATCATTACTCCTTTTTAAGCTCTTCTTATAACAGATAATCCGGTCTAAAGGTAGGAATATTTTTTAAAACTACTTCACATTTATAATAAAATTAACGCAGTTATCATAAAAAAAGCGCAGAATTAGTAATTCCACGCTTTTTTATAAAGATATTTTTAAACCTTGACCTTTTTTGATCAAGGTTTTTTAAGCAATTATAACTGAGGACCAGCAGCAACCAATGCCTTACCAGCTTCGTTACCCGTGAACTTAGCGAAGTTCTTGATGAAACGAGCAGCCAAATCCTTAGCCTTCTCATCCCATTGAGCAGCGTCAGCATAAGTATCGCGAGGATCTAAGATATTCGGATCTACGCCCGGTAATACAGTCGGAACCTCGAAGTCGAAATACGGGATCTTCTTTGTCGGAGCCTCGTTAATAGAACCATCAAGGATAGCATCGATGATACCTCTTGTATCTTTGATAGAGATACGCTTGCCAGTACCGTTCCAACCGGTGTTCACCAAGTAAGCCTTAGCACCAGTCATTTCCATCTTCTTAACTAACTCTTCGCCGTATTTTGTCGGGTGCAATGACAAGAAAGCAGCACCGAAACAAGCGGAGAATGTAGGAGTCGGCTCTGTGATACCACGCTCTGTACCTGCTAATTTAGCGGTAAATCCAGACAAGAAGTAGTATTGAGTTTGCTCCGGAGTCAAGATAGATACTGGAGGCAATACACCGAATGCGTCAGCAGACAAGAAGATAACTTGTTTTGCGTGCGGGCCTTTAGAAACTGGCTTAACGATGTTCTCGATATGATAGATCGGATAAGAAACGCGAGTGTTCTCTGTAACAGACTTATCAGCGAAATCAATCTTACCATCAGCGGCAACTGTTACGTTCTCAAGAAGAGCGTCACGTTTGATAGCGTTATAGATATCCGGCTCGCTCTCTTTGTCCAAGTTGATAACCTTAGCGTAGCAACCACCCTCGTAGTTGAATACACCTTCGTTATCCCATCCATGCTCATCGTCACCGATCAACAGACGTTTCGGGTCTGTAGACAAAGTAGTCTTACCTGTACCAGACAAACCGAAGAAGATAGCGGAACTCTTGCCTTCTTTATCCGTGTTAGCGGAGCAGTGCATAGAAGCGATACCACGCAACGGGTTCAAGTAGTTCATGATAGAGAAGATACCCTTCTTCATCTCACCACCGTACCAAGTATTCAAGATAACTTGCTCTTTAGTCTTCAAGTTGAAAACAGTAGCAGTCTCAGAGTTCAAGCCTAATTCTTTGTAGTTGTCAACTTTAGCCTTAGCTGCGTTGAAAGAAACGAAATCAGGTTCGCCGTAGTTAGCCAATTCCTCAGCTGTCGGACGGATGAACATATTAGTTACGAAGTGAGCTTGCCAAGCAACCTCCATAATGAAACGTACTTTCAAACGAGTAGCCTCGTTAGCGCCACAGAATGTATCGACAACGAACAAACGTTTGCCAGACAATTCTTTTACGGCTTTAGCCTTCAAGTCTGCCCAAGCAGCCTCAGAACAAGGCTTGTTATCATTCTTATATTCATCAGAAGTCCACCATACAGAATCTTCGCTGGCTTCATTCTTTACGAAAAATTTATCTTTAGGAGAACGACCTGTATAAATACCAGTCATCACGTTTACAGCACCTAGCTCAGTTACTTGGCCTTTCTCGAAGCCTTCCAAACTCGGTTTAGTTTCTTCTGCGAACAGAACATCATAAGACGGGTTGTGAATGATTTCTTTCACATCTACAATTCCGTACTTGCTTAAATCTAAATTAGCCATCTTGAATTTAATTTAAATGATTGACTTTATATAACTTTTCTCTCTACTCTAGTTCGACACGGTGAGGCTTTCCGACCTTTTGGAGCTTGCTGCAACTCCACCTTGTTAACCGCGGTACAAAAGTAATATTTTTTTTTATCGCACACACCTTATTAAGGAAATTTTTCAGTAATAATTACTCTTTTCCATGCAATTAACAAAACTCCTAGTCTATTTGTAATATAGAGTTTACAAATCATATCCTAAATGAAAAAAGCCACAACCCCATTTTTCACTTGGGCTTGTGGCTTCTTGTAGCAGAAGAGGAAATGATTATTCTTTCACTTCCCAAATATCATTTGTCATCAGCAATTCTTGGAAATTATGGTATTTCTTCTTACCGGAAACCTCCTCGATCTGCTCATGAACAGCCTCATTATAGGTTGGAGCTTCCACATCACGGATCACACCTAAGGCAATCGGGAAAGCCGGACCTTCCATCAAGGCTAGCTTCAATTGCAAAGTATTATCCATACAATGGGCATCATGTACCAATATGTCCTTCTCAGTGATACCATTCTCTCCGATCTTCACCACTTTCAAACCAAAGCCTTCTTGCATCAAACCGAACTCCTTGTTCTCGCCAAACAACATAGGTTTACCATGCTCCAAATAAATCGCATTCTTCGCACGGCCGGCCTTCGAATAAACAGACTCATGCGTCCCGTCATTAAAGATCACACAGTTCTGCAAGATCTCGCAAACGGAGGCTCCTTTATGCTTAGCTGCCGCCTTCAAGACTGCCACTGTACCTTGGGCATCGGTCGCTACGGCACGGGCAAAGAAACGGCCGCGGGCACCGAAACAAAGTTCTGCCGGATGGAATGGGTCCTCAACCGTTCCATAGGGAGAAGATTTACTGACAAATCCACGCGGGGAAGTAGGTGAGTATTGCCCTTTTGTCAATCCATAGATACGGTTGTTCAAAAGGATCATATTAATATCGATGTTGCGGCGCACCGCATGGATAAAATGATTACCACCAATAGCTAATCCATCGCCATCACCAGAGATCTGCCAAACCGTCATATTCGGATTCGCCACCTTAAAACCGGTTGATATGGCTGCCGCACGGCCATGGATCGTCTGCATAGCATACGTATTCATATAATAGGGAAGACGGCTTGAACATCCGATACCGGAGATAACGGCCGTATCATGCGGAGCTACTCCCAACTCAGCCATCGCATTGTGCAGAGAGGCTAAAAAGAAATGGTCGCCACAACCCGGACACCAACGCGGTTGTCCTTTCTTGAAATCTTTTGCTATATATTCGCTCATTACCTTTACGTTCTTTATGGTTATTATTTATTTAGGATATCGGTGAAAGCCTCAACCAACTCACTGACAACAAACGGTTGACCTTTCACTACATTGTATTGATAAGGAACAAATCCGTCTACTTTCATACGGAGATAGCCGGCAAACTGACCTAGATTCTGCTCAGCCACCACGACCTTCTTATATTTTCTCAATACCCCGGCCGTATTCTTTGGCAGCGGGTTCAAATACGTGAAATGAGCCAAAGCCACTTTCTTACCGGCTCGGTTCATTTCCTCCATAGCAGAATACAAGTGCCCATATGTACCTCCGAAACCGACAATAAGCAAGTCCGCATCATCCACACAGCCTTGTACTTCCACGTCGGGTACAGGGATCTTCGCCACTTTATCCGCACGTAAACGGCACATTAAATCATGGTTTTCTGGATCCGTGGAGATCGCACCTGTATTACTATCCTTCTCCAAACCGCCCAAAATATGCATATACCCCTCTTGTCCCGGAATAGCCCAATAACGGACTCCTGTCTCCGGATTACGCTGGTAAGGCGTGTACTGTCCCTTCATCTCCGGAGTCACATAAGGTGGATTGATGGAAGGATAATCCGCCAAATCCGGTAATCGCCAAGCAGATGAGCCATTAGCCACGAAAGCATCCGTCATCAACACAACCGGAGTCATATGTTCCAATGCGATCTTACAAGCCGCATAGGCCGCATCAAAACAATGCGTAGGTGACGCGGCAGCCACTACCGGCATCGGAGACTCACCATTACGACCGAACAATGCCTGCAATAAATCCGTTTGTTCCGATTTAGTAGGCAGACCCGTTGACGGTCCTCCACGCTGTACATCTACAACAACCAGCGGCAACTCAGTGATAACGGCTAAGTTCATAGCCTCAGACTTCAAGCAAACACCCGGACCTGAGGTAGAAGTAACCGCTAAAGCTCCCGCAAAAGAAGCACCGATAGCGGTAGCACAACCGGAAATTTCGTCCTCACACTGAACCGTAGTCACACCCAATGATTTATGCTTAGATAATTCATGCAATATATCCGTAGCCGGAGTGATTGGGTATGAGCCGAGGAACAAACGTAAACCAGCCTTCTCCGCAGCGGCGATCAAACCGTAAGCAGTCGCTTTGTTACCACTGATATCCATATATTTTCCAGAAACTTTCACTTTAGTATCCACCCGATACGTATGATCTACGGAGGCATGCGTATTATGTCCATAATCATAGCCCGCATGTACCACTTTTATGTTAGCTTCCGCTATGGCCGGTTTTTTGGCGAATTTCTCACGCAAGAAATTCTCGGCGATAGATAAGTCCCGGTTGAATAACCAACAAACCAATCCCAACGCAAACATATTACGACATTTCAGCATAGACTTGTTATCCATACCAGAGTCTGCCAAACAATCTTTCACCATTTGGGAGATCGGAGCAGAAATCACATCTTGCTTGATTCCCATCTCCTCAATCGGATTATCTGTCTTAAACGCAGCCTTATCTAAATCCGTCTTCTGGAAGCAATCCGTATCGATAATGATGCAAGCCGTAGACTTCGCAAATTTGTACTGAGTCTTCAGGGCGGCAGCGTTCATAGCAACCAACACATCGCATTTATCACCCGGAGTAAACACCTTTCCGGTACCAATATGAACTTGGAATCCAGACACTCCGGTAAGAGAACCTTGCGGAGCCCGGATATCCGCCGGATAATCGGGGAAAGTACTGATTCCATTTCCCACTGTCGCAGAAATTGTAGAGAAAATGTTTCCCGCCAACTGCATACCATCACCAGAGTCGCCCGAAAAACGAATAACAACCTCATCTAGCGAGGTTACTTTTAAATGTTCTACCATAGTATTATATAAATTAACGTATTTATCTACATCCTATTTAGATCGTCCGCAAAGTAAAGCATAAACTTCGCGAGTTCAAAACTTTTCCACATCAAAAAGCGGAGAGGTATAGATCAAGATTATTAGATGATAGATTAAAGTGGTTAGACACATAACTATTCACAGTCTTCCCATAATACATATAAACTCCTGCCCTAAAACCCTTATCTGATTTGATCATTCCTTGCACGGAACCGGCGTCGCCCAACGACAATAATAGAGGTACGAATATATTACTATAAGCCATCGAGGTTGTACGAGCCACCCGGTTGCTGATATTCGGTTTACAATAATGCAATACCCCATATTGCTCGAATACCGGCGGATCTTCCCTTGACAAGCAGCAGGTCGTCTCAAAGCAACCGCCTTGGCTTACCCTCAGATCGATCACCAAAGCTCCCTTTTTCATCGTACGCACCAAGTCCGTAGCGATAATATAGCGATGCCTCGTATTAATATAACGCATCGCCCCGATCACCACATCGGCGCTACGAAACGCATTACGCAATACATTCGGATGGAACGTGGAAGTAAAAAGCCTCTGTCCCAAGACCTGTTGTATCATACGCAACTTATTGATATCATCATCGAACACTTTCACGGAGGCCCCCAAGGCCAATGCGGCGCGCGCAGCTACAGTCCCAGCGTTTCCGGCCCCGATGATCAACACTTCCGTAGGGGATACGCCCGGAATACCGCCCAATAAGATCCCTTTACCTCCTTGGGTATTGCTCAACAGCTCGGAAGCGATCGTTATGGAAGCCGCCCCCTCGATCTCGGAAGTGACATTCAGCACCGGGAAACGATTATCATCGTCCGCCATCAACTCATAAGAGATAGCGGTAATCCGTTTCGCCATCATCAACTCGAAAGCCTCCTGAGCGAATAAACTAAACTGTACCAATGAGAAAACGGTCGTGCGAGGTCTCATAAAGGCGATTTCCACAGGTAACGGAGGCAATATCTTCAAGATCAGATCCGCTTGAAAAACTTCCGCAGGCGTATCGACAATCTCCGCCCCCGCCTCCGAGAAATGGTTATCGGAATAGTTGATGCCTAATCCGGCACCACTTTCCACCAACACCCGGTGCCCGCAATCGGTTAGCATATCCACCGCCTCCGGAGTCAACGGCAAGCGTTTTTCCGCCTCGCATCGTTCACGAGGAATACCGATAAGCAAACGGTTATTCACCTTGCTGATCTCTTTCAATAATTCCTGCGGGATATAGGCCCCTTGTACCTGCCGGCCGTCATTCGCTTCCATATGCTATAGGATTTTCATTAATGCATTCGATATGTCATGTACATCAGATTCTGTTAACATCTTCTCGGCATCAAAAGTTATGGACGCCTTCGTATAAAACGGATTCCTTTTCTCCAGACTCTCGGCAATGAACGCCCTCAGCTCCTCCCCGGAACGTCCTTTTAACACCGGACGGGTATGTTTACACAACTCCAGACGCTTCGCCAGCTCCTCAACTGACACCTTCAAGTAAACCGTCGTACCATAAGCGTTCATAAACTCCATGTTATCGAAAAAGCAAGGAGCGCCTCCTCCCGTGGAAATCAACACGTCCTCAAACTCAGCGACCTCGTGAAGCATATTCCGTTCTATCTCCCGGAAAGCCTCCTCCCCTCTCTCGGCGAATATCCGGGAAACGGCCTTATGATAACGCCCTTCGATATAGTAATCAAGGTCTATGAACGAAAGACCGGCGAGCTTGGCGAGATCCTTTCCCACCGTAGTCTTACCCGCCCCCATATATCCGACCAAAAAGATACGTTTCATACGTTATTATAATAGTTTTCGCAAATGTAAACTTTTTCTAGAAACTCTATCTTCTTTATTTCTAAGAATCAATAAAAAATCATAGGCCAATGGCTTTTACCGTCTGAGTCGCACGATCCACTACCAATAAAGTATGACGAGCACCGGCTATTTTCTCAGGATAGACCATCGAATCCGTAAAATCCTGCAACAATTTCCCATTCTTAGGGCTGATCTCCCACAGCTCCGACCGTTTATCATCGACACGGAGTGTAACGAACAAACGGTCTCCTACAAACGCTATCGACTGAGGTGACTTCTCAAATCCCAATGCCACCAGATACGGTGCGAAACCCGCGTTCCCTACCCGAATGTCCGCAGGATCGAATAAATAGATCACGTTTTTATTCTGGGCCGTCACATACAAAAAGCCATCATTCCGCACCGCTACCGCATAAGTTCCCATGGCCTCTTGCAAATTTACGCTACGGCTATATATAGGTACTCGGGCGGCAGAGCCGGGCTGTACATCTTGCTCTAGGACTACTACCAGCTTTCGTTTATCCCGGATAAAAACAGCCCCTTGGCTAGCCGTGACATCAAACGCATGAACGGTCTGATAGGCACCCTCACCCCAAGTACCTGTACCGATACAAGTAATGAACTCATATGTTTCCGCATCAAACACATCCGTACGACTTCCCGTATTCGTGACATATATTTTCCCATACGAACGAGTCACACCGTTTGGTTCCCCCGCGAAGGTCTCTTCCTTATCTCCATTCATCCACCCAACTATACTTCTCACATGACGTACGTTGCCGGAAGATACATCAAAAACCTCCAAGCTATAATGTCCAGGAGCATTATTCGCTACATATAGCGTATTTCCATAAAGATGGACCGCTTTCGGACAAAAAGTTTCCATCGTAGTGCCGGGAATATCCAAGGAGGAAAGCGTAAACGAGAGAGGAGAACCCTCATCGCCGACCCTATCTGTCTCCATCGGGGCAAGCCCAAGCCCGCCGTCTATGGCATCCAGCTCCGGATCATCGATAATGTATCTCGAGGAGGTATACAAACTTTTATTCTCTACCAGATTCTTATTCCTCCGAGTATGCAAGAAACGGCGGGAATAAACCGGTAATTTCTTACTCACGGAAAGCTGTGAGTAAACCTTCATACAAATCGTAGGGAAGCCTCCTTCCGCCGGATAATACGTCATATTCCCACTATGCCCATATCCCAGGCAGTGCGCCAACTCGTGATACGGCGTGTCGGAACCATTGGCATCATCTGCGTAATGGGTAAGATAGACATATTCGCCTAGCCCAAAGGTATTTCCCCCACCCAGGCCGACCACATTCACCACACGCCCATAACATAATCCGCTATGATTCATGATTTTTTTCTTCAATACGTCTATATCCACGATTTGCTCGTTATTTATCAGCTTACCACGCCACTTCTCCAGCTCCTCGTCAAAAAGCGAGGAAGAAAACATCGCCGCCATATTCAAGGAAAGAGCAACCGCCTCACGAGCTAGGTGTGGCCTGAAGTTACCCCAGTTTGAACCGGAATATTTGCCAAACCAGATATTCCACTTTGGTTTCACGTTAATCATTCCTTGATAAACCGGATCTCCACATTCAACCCGCAAACTTATATTCTCGGCCACGATATCCGGATGAGCCTCTATGGTGACCTCCTGGCCAGAACGTGTATAATAAACCTTCGCCCGCTCCAAAAAAGGCAACTTCATTTTAAACTCCTGAAAAGGTAAAACCGTAGTGAACTCCGCAAACCGTACCTCATCCTCATAGCCTTCAATCGTAGCCCAGACAATCACATTACGTATAGCCCTGGGAGAATAGAAACGGAGCATCAACTCCTTCTGCCCGGTAACTGATACCTGCAAAGGCTCATTCACCTTGAATTTCCGCTGTGACGAATCGAAAAGAACCTCGTCCGGTTCCTCATCTTGAAGGATATAGGCAGTATTCGACGGATCATAATCCTCCTCCGCCATCCGTATCAAACCATATTTGCCCGTTCCTCCACCATCATTCACGTCATCTTCATCCGAACATCCGAGAACAAGAAGGCCTCCCATCATGAACAGAATGACACGAAAAATCGCATATCTCAGCATTTCACCCATAGCATAATCTCTTATCAGTTTCGGTCGCGAAAATAGTATTTTTACGGCGTAATCGCGACAATCGGCGGAAAAAAGGCAGCAACAAGCAAGGAGACGAAAATGTTCACCGCTCCCCGCCCATGAAAAACGGTTCATCACGAACGGCTTAATTATTCCTAAAGATCCTTACCCGTATTTAACACGAAAAGGGCCGTTCTACCTCCGTAGTAAGTCCAATGCAAGTCCGATGTAAAATCCGCATTTTTTCGTAATTTTGCCCCGCAGACAGATCATAGACTCAATGACACGATTTACAGATAAGCTCAATACGATCATCCATAAGCCCTTTCTCAGCAGATATAGCACCTTGGCGGGGCTATGGACTTTGCTGGGGATTATCGCATGGATCACTAAGTATTTCCCCGGGAAATATAACAACTTTTCCATCTTCAGGCAATCCTTTTGGCATACATTGAATGAGTTGCCGCTCTACGCCGCTTACCCGGAAGAATACAATGACATTTTTCATTACGGACCGGTATTTAGTTTGGTAATCGCTCCGTTCGCCATTACCCCGGTCTGGTTGGGTCTGCTTACTTGGTCGGTGACGCAAAGTCTTTTCTTATTCTGGGCGATCAAGATATTACCGGGAATCAAGCGAGAGCACATTTTTATCTATTGGTTCTGCGCCCACGAGTTGCTTACCTCGCTTTTCATGTCGCAATTCAATATCAGCATCACGGCGATCATCGTTCTCTCCGATACGTTGATCGAGAAGGAAAAGGATATATGGACAGCGTTCATGATCATGCTTGGAACCTTCACTAAATTGTATGGTATCACGGGATTGACCTTTTTCTCCCGCCATAAGATAAAATTCAGCTTATCATGTGTCGGATGGGCGCTGGCCATGATCGTGGCCCCCATGATCCTGTCGGGACCGGATTACATTCTCTCGCAATATACCGCTTGGTTCGTGGATCTAAGTGAGAAGAACTCCGATAATTTATTCGCCTTGATGCAAAACATTTCCTTCTTGGGGATGGTCCGTAAGATATCGGGATTGGCTAGTTACCCGGACATTTATCTGATAACCGGAGGATTAATAGTATTCGGCTTGCCATATCTACGCATCGGTCAATATAAATATGAGGCTTTCCGGAAAACGTTATTGGCCTCGGTGTTGATGTTTGTCGTACTGTTCAGCACGGGTAGCGAGTCCAGTACCTATATCATAGCGTTTATCGGAGTCGCTATTTGGTATACGGCTGTACCGTGGAAACGTTCGACATTGGATATTGCCTTGATGGTCTTCGCCTTTCTATTGACCAGCATGTCTCCGTCCGATCTTTTCCCGAAATACATACGAGCGCACTATGTATACCCGTATGCGTTAAAAGCATTGCCTTGTATGCTGATCTGGTTAAAGCTGGCATTTGAAATGTGTACGAAAAATTATAACCCGGTAAAGGTATAACTGGAATGAACGCACGAGCAGACATAGATTTGGTATTACCTTGTTACGACCCGCCTTCAGGCCGGGAGGAACAAGTAGCCACTCATTTCCGTGAAGTGGAGCGATTATTCAACCCAGTACGTTTCCACCTTTTTACCACCTGCGTTGGTTGGATACGGGATTCAAGGTTCCGCAGCAGGAAGCGTTGAACTTCTTATCCATCTTATTTCATAGAGATTAATTAACATTCATGATATTACTTAGTTTTGATATCGAGGAGTTTGACGCTCCATTGAAACACGGCGTGGAATTGCCGTTCGAGGAACAAATGCGTACTTCCGTGGAAGGAACCCGGAAGATATTGGCATGTCTGGCCCGTCACCGGGTAAAAGCGACTTTCTTTTGCACGGCAAACTTTGCCCTTCACGCTAAAGATTTGATCTTGGACATCCAAAAGGGTGGACACGAGATCGCTTCGCATGGTTTTTATCATTCGTCGTTCGAGACAGCCGATCTACGCAAGTCCAAAGAGGTATTGGAGGAACTGACTGGGCAACCGGTGAACGGTTTCCGTATGGCTCGCATGATGCCCGTTGAAGAAAAGGATATATATAAGGCAGGTTATTTATACAACTCGTCCTTGAACCCGACCTGTATTCCCGGTCGTTACAATCATCTAGGGCAACCCCGTACCTATTTCATGAAAGCGGGCGTATTACAACTTCCCGCCTCGGTGACTCCAATCGTGCGTTTCCCCTTGTTTTGGCTCGCTTACCATAACCTTCCAGCCTCCTTGTACCGTAAGCTGGCACTTTGGACGTGGAAAGAGGACGGTTATTTCCTGACCTATTTCCATCCGTGGGAGTTTACCTCCTTAAGTGACCGGAAAGAGTTAAAGTTACCGTTTATCATGACTAACCATTCCGGTTGTGGTATGGAAAGAAGGCTGGATGCCTTGATCCGTTTTTTCAAGGATAAAAGAGCGTCGTTCGGTACCTATACGCAGTTCTCACAAAAAATCTTGAGTAAGAGCCATGGCCAAGAATAAGTTTTATGTCGTATGGAAAGGGTTGAACCCGGGAATCTATGATAGCTGGGCGGAATGCAAGGCGCAGGTAGACGGGCAAGAGGGAGCCAAATATAAATCCTTCGAGAACCGGGAGGAAGCCGCCAAAGCTTTCGAAGCCGGCTATACCCATTACCTAAAGACCGCCTCTTCCCCGAAAGCCGTGGCCCGTCTCGCACCGAAAGCCCCGATCGGGAACCCCATCAATGAGAGCCTTGCCGTAGACGCCGCCTGTAGCGGCAATCCTGGGGATATGGAGTACAGAGGCGTTTATACCGCTACCGGACAAGAGATCTTCCATATCGGCCCACTGAAGGAGGGTACGAACAATGTCGGGGAATTCCTCGCCTTAGTACATGGCCTCGCCTTGCTACAGCAAAAGGGAAGCGATCTGCCGATCTATTCGGATAGCCGCAACGCCATCAGTTGGGTCAAGAAAAAGAAATGCAAAACCCTATTAGAACGTAAACCGATCAACGAACCGATCTTCGACCTCATCGAGCGGGCCGAGAAATGGTTGAACACCCATACCTATACCACCCGGATCCTCAAATGGGAAACCTCTGTATGGGGAGAGATCCCGGCGGATTTCGGAAGGAAATGAGGTAAAGGTAATTAAAATTATATCGTATATTTGTCCAATATATCGAACTCAAACCTATGAAGATCGCTTTCGACGCAAAAAGGATTACGCATAACGCTACCGGACTGGGTAATTATAGCCGGTTCGTAGTGAATAGCTTGTCCGCTTCTTTTCCGGAACATACGTATCAACTCTATACGCCGGGCAAGGGTAAAGAGGTGTTACGGAAACGGATCGAGGAGCGTCCAAGTGTCTCATTCCATTATCCGGAGGGCAGGTTCAATAAACTATTTCCGTCTTTATGGCGTACCTCCGGTCTAGCGACTACGCTTCGAAAAGAGCATGTCGATCTGTTCCATGGCCTGAGTAACGAGATTCCGATGAATCTAAAACAGAACGAAATCCCAGCCGTCGTAACGATACATGACTTGATCTTTTTGCGTTATCCGCAGCTTTACAAACCGATCGATCGTTCTATTTATACCTACAAATTCAAGCAAGCTTGTTTACGGTCAGACAAGATCATAGCGATCAGCCGACAAACGATGCGAGACATCCGTGATTTCTTCAACATCCCGGAAAGCAAGATCGAGGTGGTTTACCAAGGTTGCGACCCGGTATTCGGGCAAGCGATTCAAGAAAACGTAAAATCGACCATACGCAAGAAATATCAGATAAATGGACCTTATATATTATATGTAGGGAGTATCGAGGAACGGAAGAATCTATTGCTCCTGATAAAAGCCCTAAAAGAGCTGAAAGAAGATATTTCCGTGATCGCTATCGGTAAACATACGCCTTATACGGATACGGTAGAGACCTATATCCGGGAAAACAACCTGTCCGATCGTGTCCGTATCTTGACCCATATACCTTTTAACGAATTAGCCGCTTTCTATCAGATGGCGACCTTATTTGTCTATCCCTCGTTTTTCGAAGGATTTGGTATCCCGATCTTGGAAGCCCAGCTTGCCGGTATTCCGGTGATAGCGGCTACCGGTTCTTGTCTGGAAGAAGCGGGTGGACCGTCCGCTTTATATACCGATCCGAGAAACGAGCAAGAGCTGCGCAGCTTGATAGAGTCCGTATTGAACGAGCCGAAGCTGGCCGAATCCATGCGTTCCGGCGGACGAGAGAATATGCGGCGATTCATGCCCGACGTATTGGTGGCTCATTTCATGCGAGTATACGAAAGTGCCTTACGATCATAGAATGAAATTTGTTTTTCTCAAAAATGCTATATACTTTTGAGTAATATATAATCTAACAATTTATTTACATGGGTATTTCTGTTGTCATTAATACATATAATGCTGACTTACATTTAGACAAAGTACTAAGTGCCGTCCAAGATTTCGATGAGATTCTTCTTTGTGACATGAATAGTACCGATAAAACAATTCAAATCGCTCAAAAACACAATTGCAGGATTATCTACCATGAGCATACAGGAATCGTTGAACCCGCACGCAACAAAACAATCCAAGCTGCGTCTCAAGAGTGGGTATTAATTATCGACGCAGATGAGATCGTAACACCTCAATTAAAAGAATACCTCTATCAACAAATCAATCTCCCCAATCCTCCAGATGCCATCCGGATCCCCCGAAAAAACTATTTTATGGGGAAATTCATGCGTGCGACCTATCCTGATTATTTATTGCGCTTCTCCAGAAAAGAAGCGATAGATTGGCCTCCGTTCGTTCACGCAATTCCACATATAACCGGTAAAACCGCTACAATCCCTGCGCATAAAACAGAACTCGCACTTATTCATTTAGCGAATGAGAGTGTCGCAGATTTCATAAGAAAAATAAATACTTACTCCGATAAAGAAGTTGAAAGGCGAAAAAACAAGAAATATGCGCTATTTGATATCGCCATGCAAGTGAGCTTTCGCTTCTTCAAACAATATATCCTCAAGAAAGGTATATTAGATGGTACACCCGGATTTTGCTATGCGATCCTTTCGGCCTATTACAAATTCGCAACAATGGCTAAAGTGTACGAATATCATCACAAAAAACAGCCTGCTCCCCGAACAGGCTTATAATCAAGAGTTACTCATTCTCTTATCCTTGAAATAGCAAATCCGCTCAATCGCATATTGAGGGTTAAACCCGCGCGCTAAAGCGTAATTATAAGCTATTACTTTATATGTTTCATCTGGTAGCCAAAGACGATCAAAGTTTTTATAACCCTCTTCTTCTCCAATTTTTCCAAATTTCATGCGATTTATATCCACTAAAGCGAAAGAGGGGCGATCATTCTTTACCTCAAACAAAACATTCCCCGAAGAATAATCTTTGTGTAAAATTCCCTTTTCATGCATATCTGCCGTATAGCGGGCAAAAGACTCAAGAATAGGCATTCGATCTCCTATTTCCGGGACATACCAAAACTCACGCAAATTCCGCTTGAAGGGGCATTCTAATGATACATAGAAAGAATGATTAAGACCTAGGCCCGAACAATCCTCAATAAAAGCTACAGGTTCAGGAGTATATATACCTTGCTCTAAAAGATAATTTGCATATTCAAAGGAACGCCTTGCTTTAGATCTACGCATATTCATATATACGAACCTATTAATAATATGGGGTACTTTAAAACTTTTCACCACTAAACGACATCCTTGAACCTCATAGAGCTTCAAGATATTTCGCCCTGAATAAATAAGTTCCCCTGTAAAAGTAAAGTTTTCTGGAACAGAATAAATAAACTCCTCTAGAAAACGGTATTTTGGATTGATAACGTATTTCATCAAACAAGTATTTAATATAGAAGTCTTCCCCAAATCATATTTAAGCTAGAGCCGGAAAAATTAACGATCAGACTTTATTAAATCCATTAGTAAGAATCTAATTAAGTCTGAAATAACATTCTCTACTATCTTTTAAGATAAAAGTTCCTCTAATCAATTATCCTCAACGTAAACAATATAATTAAAGCGATAACACCATAAGAAAGTTAAGGTGCGAACGGTTTACTTATTCTTTTCATTTTTATAGAGGTTATTCTATCATTCCAAGTTTTGCTCACATCCCTTCTTAAAACAACCTTCTTTAAATTAGGGCAAAAGACTCCTCCAAATTCAACATCTCTTGCCTCCCTTGTATTCAGACTAAACAATCCCCTATCCATTACATAATCTTTTGTTCCATCCACTATCTGAGAAATAAAAGAGCCTCTATAATTATCATCTTCATACATATTTAGTAACATATAATAACCACTCCGGACATACGCACAAAAAGCCGTCGTTTTATCATTCATTTCATAAGTAGGTTTTAAATGTGGAACAGCGACAGAATCAGGAGATGTAGATGGATAAAATATATGACGAACCTTTCCAGAATAACCATCATCATCACATAAATACAAACTTCCAATATTTCCATTCCAATCTGGTGCACAAGCATCATTCTCCGGGACAAAACCTCGAGAAGAGACTTGATCTATAAAATTAGCATCAATTTTACTATTTTTATCCACAATCGCATCCAAATTCGCCATTAACTCTCCCTCATTATCAAAATACTCTACAGAGCCATCAGCATATATAAAAGTTCCCCAACCTGATAAAGAGTTTAAATATGAAAGAAGAGACTTAGTATCCTCGTCCGCAATCATATTAACAACAGAATCTCCTACAATTGAATAAGTAACCTCATACGAACTTCCCTTATAAATAAAAGATTCATATTGGAGAATCGTGTAACTTTTAGTTAAAGCCTTAGTAGTAATTGAACTAGATTCATCAAGACTAGCTGAATCTATAAATTCATTTGAGCATGAGGTCAATCCCCCAATGATACACACCCAAAACAAATAACGATTAATAAATTCCATCATACTATTTCATTTTAAAAACAAGATGAAGATACATCCTAAACCGACCATAACATTCTTCCAAAAGCTATACTTATTAGTCCATTTTAAATCAAATAATAATTTATTATAAGAATCCACTCTAAAAGCATCTTATATAAGCCAAAGAGTAACTATTATAACAAAAGTCTTTTACTCCATACTTATATTGATATGAAATGATATTCCTTCCAATCCCATAGCTCATTTTTATACGTAAAACGCCTGGTTTATCTCCATTATTTCTATACCCCCGGAAACCGGCGTAATTACAATCCAACGAGAGCCCCCGGTAGGTACCTAACACGCCTGCCCCATAACAGAAAGCATCGTTCTGACGATGAACGACATCATTCGTCATCCAACAATAAAAACCAGCTAAAGCTTGCACACGGATCGAAGCGTTTACATCCTTCCGCTTCCACAATGTATGTCCCAGATTGGCGTCGAACCAATAAGAGGCCGCATCCGTATAACGAGCGTCGCATAAACGTCCGCCACTGGCAGTTTTCAGGTTGGCGCTTACCACAATATCCATCCATTTCTCGCTCCGGAGGGCTTGGAAATAAAAATTGAAGATCACATCACCCCGGCAAACAATCGGGGATTTCAGTTCTACCGCATAACGTTCGTCCCGGACTTCCGGCGACATCTCATACCATTCTTGGAATACCCAACTGACATTCACCCCTACACGTCCCTTTACGACTGGGATATACAAACGGGTAAAGATATCTTTTGTTTTATCTCCTTGCATCCTATAATACTCTCCCCGAAGTTCAACCTCCCAACGATTAGACAAACTTCCTCCAAGCAATTCCGGGATCGGAAAAGCATTTGGTCCGAAGTAACGAGGTGAATATATTAAATAATTCACTTTTTCATGCCATTCCACTGCTTTTATAGACGATACACACAAAAAAAGACTACCCAAAAGTAGACAAAATCGCACTATTTGTATTCGCTTACTAATTAGTTCAATGACCTCCTTCATCCGAAACCATTTCATTTAAAGAGGTTAATACCTTGTTTATGATTAGATCCGGATTGAGCTGTTTCAAACACGCCCAATCCTTCCGCAGGCAGGGCTTTTGGCCGAATACGGAACAAGGACGGCAAGGTAAGTCCAACTGGATACAATCCTCCGTATCCTGATGATATCCGTAAAATCCGGCATAAGGATGGGTAGCGCCCCAAATGGAAAGTACCCGTGTACCGACCAAGGAGGCGAAATGCATATTGGCAGAATCCATACAAAGCAACAGATCCAACCGGCTGATCAAGGCCAGCTCTTGGTCTAAGGAATATTTACCCACCACGCTTTTTACCCGGGGATGCTCAAAAGCCCATTGCTCCAAGACAGCCTCCTCATAACCACGACCACCGAACAGGAAGATAGTAAGATCCTCTCTCTCCGAAAGCTTGGCCACGACTTGCTCCATCTCCTCGATCGGATAAATCTTTCCCCGGTGCTTGGCGAAAGGAGCGATACCTATCCATTTGCCGGTCTTCATTCCCGCAAGAGGTTCTAAGGCTGATAAATCCGGTGCGGATGTCTCAAACAACGACGTAAATGTCTCCATATAATTCAGTCCGGCATTACGGAAAACATCCGCATAACGTTCGATCACCGGGCGAAGTTGTTTAAATTGCTTATTCTTCGCATCAGTCAACCGCACACGATCTTTCCGGGCCTTATCCACGACAAATACACGCTTGCCGTTCAAGCGGAACAGCGTACGGATGATCATAGTCCGCAATACGTCGTGCAAATCCAGTACCAAATCGAAATCGTACTTCACCAATGCGGAGGAAAAACGGAGCAGCCCCGCCAAATTCTTCTCCGTGGTCTTCGTATTGATACCAATCACGTTCACGTTCCCCGGCCGGTTCATGAATACTGGGATCAAGAAAGCTTGTGTCAATACCGTAAAAGAGTCCTCAGGATTCGCCTTGGCCGCAGAATAGATAACGGGAACCGTCATCGCCACATCCCCGATAGCGGAAAGTCGTATTACTAATATATTCGCCATTATTTCTTACCGTACAACACCGGGTTCAAAGCCGGGTCATTGTACATCTTCATTTGCTTATATACTTTCATGTATTTCTTACCGTCACGGATATCAGACAGTAATTGATCCAGCGCCGAAGATAAGTCCTTCTTCTGCTCCAGCAATACGGCCAGCTTTTGCTCGCAACGGGTCTTATGCTCGGCAGTGGCATCCGCACGGCTCGCCTCTTCACGCATATGATGTATCTTTAGCGTAAGGATAGACAGGCGGTCGATCGCCCAAGCCGGGCTTTCCGTATTGATCGTAGCGTCCGGCAACACCTTCACGTCCTTGTATTTATCCAGAAAGAAACTATCGATCAGCTCTACCAAGTCCGTACGATCTTGATTCGATTTATCGATGCGGCGTTTGATAGCCAGCGCTTCCATCGGATCGATCTCCGGATTACGAATGATATCCTCCAAATGCCATTGCACGGCATCAATCCAATTCTTTAGATAAAGATAAAACTCGATGCTTTTTACCGCATACGGGTTATGCACCGTGGCGTCTACGTTATCAGTCACGTGATAGGCTTCCGTAGCTTGCTCAAAAATCCGGAAACATTGTTCGCTGAAGTTCATAAGTTCAATTATTTTCTTTCTGTAAATACTTTGTGCGGCAAAGATAAAGATTCATTCAATAAATTCACCTAATTTCGCACTATTTATAAACGATACGTCTCTATGAATAATGATAAGATCGTCACATCCAGCTTTTGCTATATATTAGCGGCAAACTTCCTGCTTTTTTTCGCATTCTATCTAATCCTGCCAATCTTGCCTTTTTATCTGAAGGAAGAATTCATGATCGGGAAGTCCATGATCGGGCTTATCTTATCGTGCTATACGTTAGCAGCGCTCTGTATCCGTCCGTTCGCCGGATATTTGCTGGATACTTTCGCCCGCCGTCCCTTATATCTGGTAGCTTATTTCATTTTCACCGCCATATTCGGCGGGTACATGGCAGCCACGGCACTTACCCTCTTTATCGCCTTACGCATCGTACACGGTTTCGCCTTCGGCATGGTGACAGTGGCCGGAAATACGATACTGATCGATATCCTGCCCTCCTCCCGCCGTGGGGAAGGCATTGGCTATTATGGCCTGGCCAACAACATCGCCATGAGTTTCGGGCCGATGATCGGGCTATTTATGCAAGGACACTTCACATACGACGTGATCTTTTCCTGCTCGTTGCTATCCGGAAGCCTTGGTTTTATCATGGCCTATATGGTCAAGGCTCCTTATAAGCAACCGGTCAAACGAGAACCTATCTCTCTTGACCGCTTTTTCTTGGTGAAGGGAACTTGGGCGGGTATCTCCCTGCTATTGCTCTCAATCCCTTACGGAATGACGACCACTTATGTGGCGATGTACGCCGCCGAGATCGGGATCAACGTAAACTCCGGGCTCTATTTCACCTTTATGGCGATCGGACTGGCCGTCTCCCGCCTGTTCTCCGGACGGCAAGTGGACAAAGGACGGATCACGCTTGTTATCTCTCTCGGGATGTATTTGGCGGCGGCCACATTCTTTCTTCTTGCGGCGCTCAAGGAGTTGATGCGTTGGAACCCGGTATTTTCTTCCTATCTCTACATAGGTATAGCCCTCTCGCAAGGCGTGGCGTTCGGAACCATGTTCCCTGCTTTCAACACGCTTTTCGTGAATCTGGCACCCAATAACCAACGGGGTACGGCCACTTCTACCTATCTAACTAGTTGGGACGTAGGTATCGGTGTTGGGTTGATGGCCGGGGGCACCATCGCACAAGAATTGGGCGGGTTCAACTACGCCTACCTGTCCGGCGCTTGCCTTACGGTATTGTCCACCTTGTTCTTCTTACTAAAAGCGGGGCCTCATTTCAATCGGCACAAGCTGAGATAAGCACCCTATTATTAACATATTACAGTTTTTTAAAATTTCTTGCTACTAAAACTTTTGTTTCTCTTAGGTGAAACTAATGTTTTAGTAGCAAGAAACAAAAGTTTTCCTTAATAGAAACCACTGTTTCCACTAGAAGAAACTCCCATCACTTGTATATCCCCTGTTTTTTACTTAATATCGCGTAACGATAATCAAGCTAATAAAATGAAAATAATAGCAGATAACACGGTTCCTTACCTAAAAGGGATCTTGGAGCCGATAGCAGACGTATCCTACCTTGACTCCAAAGAGTTCACACCCACAAACATAAAAGACGCAGATGCCCTGGTCGTACGTAGCATAGATAAATGTACACGCGAGCTGCTGGAAGGTAGCCGGGTACGCCTGATCACGACGGCCACCATCGGCTACGACCATATCGACACCCGTTATTGCGAGAAGGCAGGGATCACGTGGAAGAACGCGCCGGGTTGCAACGCCGCCTCCGTGGGGCAATATGTATTATCCTCTTTGGTAGCCGTCGCACTCCGTAAAGGAGAGAGGCTAGCGGGGAAGACAATCGGTATCGTAGGCGTAGGCCATGTAGGGAGTATCGTAGAGAGACTATGCGAGACTGTGGGGATGCGCGTGCTTCGCAATGACCCGCCCCGTGCCGAACAGGAAGGTGAAGATGGATTCGTATCCTTGGACACGATCGCCAAAGAGGCGGATATTATCACCTTACATGTACCGTTGACCAAAGAGGGACGCTTCGCCACCCGTCACCTAGCCGATCACGCTTTTTTCGACAAATTAGAACGAAATCCTTGGTTTATCAACAGTTGCCGGGGTGCCGTACATGATACGCAAGCCTTATTGCAGGCCAAACGAACCGGCAAGGTCAGCGAACTGATCATCGATTGCTGGGAGAACGAGCCGGATATCGACCGGAAGTTACTGTCGGAAGCCACGATCGCCACTCCCCATATAGCCGGTTTCTCCGCTGACGGGAAGGCGAACGGGACACGGATGTGCCTTGAACATATCAAACGCTTCTTCGGTATTAAGATCGACAAAATAAAGGAAGTCGTCCCCTCCGCTCCATTTGATCCCGTGATCGAGCTGGGACAATTCGCCATGAATCGGGTGGAAGAAACCATCTTGCGAAGCTTTAACCCGCAAACGATTGACAGAAAACTCAGAGAAAGCCCGGAACGCTTCGAGTGGTTCAGGGCGCATTATGATCATCCCCGCGAGTTCCATGCTTACCACATAATCGGATCATCCCCAGAAGAAGACATCACGCTCAAAAGACTAGGCTTTCAAATAGCTTGATAGGCAAGAGGCTCATAATAAACTCTCGATAACATGCGGGTAATGTTTATATTCTAAAGCATGCACTTTATTGGCAACCTCTTCCGGTGTGTCCGAAGGAAGCACCGGACAAGAGGCCTGAAAAATAATGGCTCCCTCATCATAATGCTCATTAATATAATGTATAGTAATACCCGACTCCCGCTCACCGGCCTTCACGACCGCCTCATGCACATGCATGCCATACATTCCTTTACCGCCATATTTAGGAAGTAACGCAGGATGGATGTTCACGATTTTCCCGGGAAAAGCCTGAAGAATCACATCCGAGATCTTATTCATAAAACCGGCCAACACGATAAGACAAACATCATATTCCACCAACTTTTCCAAGATAGGCACACCAGCAATGAATTCCTCCCGTGAAAACACGAAAGAAGGCACGCCCAACTTGTTTACCCGTCCGTGCACACCAACATTACGGTTATTTGATAAAACAACCGCAACATTAACGTTTTCACTGTTAGCAAAATATCGGGTGATGTTCTCGGCATTCGTACCAGATCCGGAAGCAAAAATCGCTATGTTTTTCATATTTTCAGATGTTTAAATGCACAAGAAAAGAAAAAATGTGCAGTTTTCCGCATTTTTAGCTTATTAAATTTGCTTTGTAACATAAAAAATTCTTTTCTTTGCACTGCAAATTTAAAAAGTATATTCGTATTTATTAATCTAAATTGAAAAAGTTATGTCTGAAGTTGCTGAAAGAGTAAAAGCTATCATCGTTGACAAGTTAAGTGTTGAAGAAACAGAAGTTACAAACGAAGCAAGCTTTACTAACGATTTAGGAGCAGACTCTCTTGACACTGTAGAATTGATTATGGAGTTCGAAAAAGAATTCGGTATCTCAATTCCTGACGATCAAGCAGAAAAGATTACAACTGTAGGTGACGCTATCGCTTACATCGAGGCTAACGCGAAGTAATCAATCCTTTTAACTAAAGGTATGGAATTAAAAAGAGTTGTAGTAACAGGTCTTGGAGCTATTACTCCTCTTGGTAATACCCTCCCCGAAACATGGGAAGGTATTATCAACGGAAAAAGTGGCGCAGGACCTATTACTCAGTTTGATGCATCCAAATTCAAGACACAATTTGCATGCGAAGTTAAAGGCTTCGATCCGTTGAAAGTCATGGATCGTAAGGAAGCCCGCAAGTGTGATCGTTATAGCTTATTTGCGATCGATGCGGCGAAACAAGCAATCGAAGACGCGGCAATGGACTTGGATAACGAAGATAAGAACCGTATCGGCGTTATTTTCGCTTCAGGTATCGGTGGTATCAAGACATTTGACGAGGAAGTATTGAGTTATGCGAAGATCAAAGATACGATCGGTCCGAAATTTAACCCGTTCTTCATCCCGAAAATGATCTCGGATATCGCAGCCGGACATATTTCCATGCTTTATGGATTCCACGGCCCGAACTTTGCGACCGTTTCAGCTTGTGCATCTTCCACAAACGCTATCAGTGACGCATTCAATTATATCCGTTTGGGCAAGGCTAATGTCATCATCACCGGTGGAGCGGAAGCTGCTATCTCTGAATCGGGTGTAGGTGGATTCAACTCCATGAACGCATTATCAACACGTAATGATTCTCCTGAGACCGCATCTCGCCCGTTCAGCGCCAGTCGTGACGGATTCGTGATGGGTGAAGGTGGAGCTTGCTTGGTATTGGAAGAAATGGAGCACGCATTAGCTCGTGGCGCTAAAATATATTGCGAGATCGCTGGGACCGGAATGTCTGCCGACGCTTATCACTTAACCGCTTCTCATCCGGATGGTTTAGGGGCGAAGTTGGTGATGCGAAACGCATTGGAAGACGCGGGAATGACTCCGGAAGACATTGATTACATCAATGTTCATGGTACATCGACTCCCGTAGGCGATATCTCAGAGGTTAAGGCGATCAAAGATGTGTTCGGAGAGCATGCCTATCAACTGAATATCAGTTCCACAAAGTCAATGACCGGTCACTTGCTTGGCGCTGCCGGAGCGGTAGAGACGATCCTGTGTATTATGGCTATAAACGATGGAATCATCCCGCCGACCATTAACCATGCTGAAGGCGACGATGATCCTGAAATAGATTATAAACTGAATTTCACATTCAATAAGGCTCAAAAAAGAGAAGTGAAAGCCGCTTTATCGAATACGTTTGGTTTCGGCGGACACAACGCTTGTGCTATTGTTAAAAAATTCGTGAAATAACGTGTTTAGAAAGCTATACAAACAGCTACATAAAAGAATAAGGCTCCTGCTAAATAAAGGTAGGGAGCCTTATTTGTCTTTATCAAAGATTCTAGGTTTTTATCCGGATAATCTCCAGATTTACGAGCAGGCTTTGTTGCATAAATCATCATCGGTAGAGACGGGTGATGGTAAATGGATTAACAATGAACGCCTTGAGTTTTTAGGAGATGGAATCTTGAATGCGGCGGTCGCTGATATTGTCTATAAGCGCTACCCTAATAAGAGAGAAGGCTTTTTGACAAACACACGCTCCAAGATCGTACAACGGGAGACGATGAATAAGATCGCGGTACAACTCGGCCTAGATCAATTGGTAGTCTATTCAACCAAGATAAACTCTCATAACAATCATATGTATGGTAATGCGCTCGAGGCTTTGATCGGCGCTATTTATCTGGATCAAGGTTATGATGTTTGTTATAAGTTTATCCGCGACGTGATGATAGAAAAGTATATCAATGTAGATATGCTCGTCAGGAAAGAGATAAATTTCAAATCAAACTTGATTGAATGGAGCCAAAAGAAAAAAGTATCGATCTCATTTCTAATAGAATCTTTTACGGATCATAATGGGAATCCTGTATTCCAAAGCGCGATTAAATTGCTCGGCGAGCAAATTGGCATAGGTATCGGCTACTCTAAAAAAGAGTCACAGCAAGCGGCTTCTAAAATGGCGATCAAAAGATTGCGGACAGACAAAGAACTCCAGCAGCGAATCTCTGCCACAAAGAAAAAGAAGACTGGTGAATTAACCGATGAAAAAGAGTTTTCAGAGCTCCCCGAGGAAAAAACTGTATAAAATTTCCGACATGAAGAACTCCCAAAAGCTATCATCCTGCTTTCGAGAGTTCTTTATTATTTCCCGAATGTCACGCCCATCCGTTTCCCTTGCACGATCAAATCATGGTCCGGTGTCACCAATTTTAGTTTTCCTGCTACTTCCGACAAAGGAATAGATTCCACCGTGTCTCCTTTTATACAAACCATACGCCCGAATTCACCATTAGCGATCAGTTCCGTGGCATGGCCTCCCAAGCGGGTAGCGAGGTTACGGTCGAACGGAGAGGGGTTTCCACCCCGTTGGGTATATCCCAATACGGTATCACGAGTCTCAATACCCGTTCCCGCCTCGATAGCCCGGGTGATATAATCAGAAGGACGCTTTTTATCCGAAGTCTCGATACCCTCGGCCACCACCACGATGGAGTAAGGCTTGCCCCTGCGAGCCCGATCCAAGATCGCCTCGTTCACCTTATCGATATCGTATCCCAATTCTGGAAGTAAGATCACGTCGGCACCTCCAGCCATCCCGGCATACAAGGCGATCCATCCGGCATGATGGCCCATCACCTCCACAACCATCACCCGCTTATGGGAGCTAGCCGTAGAATGAAGACGGTCTATAGATTCCGTGGCGATATTCACGGCGGTATTGAAACCGAACGTAATATCCGTACCCCATATGTCATTATCGATCGTCTTGGGAATGCCTATCACGTTCAACCCGATCTGAGATAATAGATTGGCCGTCTTCTGCGTACCGTTTCCTCCGATACAAACCAAGCAGTCCAATCCTAGCTCCTCATAATTTCTCTTAATGATCTCAGGCTTTTCCGAATCTCCCGAGGCCAAGAGCTTACGGAAAGGCTTCTCTCTGGACGTTCCTAAAATAGTTCCCCCTAAATTCAATATGCCGGATAAACTCCGTTCATCGAAAACTTGGATGTCCTTATTCAAAAGACCTATAAAACCGCTATGAATACCGATAACTTCCATACCATAATGCATGATAGCGGTCTTGCCAACACCACGGATCGTAGCGTTGATACCGGGGCAATCGCCACCCGATGAGAGAATCCCTATTTTCATCGTAACGTTAATTTAGTACTTAGCAAAGATATAAATAAAAAGAGAATGCCTACATTTGCACTCGAACAAATAGAAAGAGCATGGATATTTTAACACAGACGATTTCGCTCCTTTTCCGCCATCGACAAACGGAGATCGGACGATTTGGGCGGGATATAGACCATATCCAACGCAAACAATTGCATGCTCTGCTTTCGATGGCACGCAAGACGGAATGGGGGCTCAAATATGATTATAAAAGCATTCGCTCTTATTCAGACTTCTGCCAACGTCTTCCTTTACAAACTTATGACGACATAAAACCGTATGTCACCCGAATGATAAACGGAGAAAAGAATATTCTCTGGCCTTCGGTGGTGCGGTGGTACGCTAAGAGTAGCGGAACCACGAACGACAAAAGCAAATTCCTGCCCGTCACCCCCGAGATATTGAAGGGCTGCCACTATAAGGGAGGCTTCGATTGCGTGGCCATTTATCTGCGAAACAACCCGAAAAGCCGTTTCTTCTCCAAGAAAGGCTTGATATTGGGCGGTAGCCATAGCCCTTCCTCGCTAAACTCCGAGGCTCACCAAGGCGACTTATCCGCCGTATTACTTCAAAATCTCAATCCGCTCGTCAATTTAATACGCGTCCCCAAGAAACCCATCATCCTAATGGATGAATGGGAAAGCAAGATCAAGGCGATCGTGGAGAACACTTGGAATAAGGATGTAAACAGCCTATCCGGTGTTCCTTCTTGGATGTTGGTATTGATCAAGGCCGTATTGAAAAAAACAGGCGGGGAATATCTTACGGACGTATGGCCCAACCTGGAAGTCTTCTTCCATGGGGGAATCAGTTTCGAGCCTTACCGGGAGCAATATAAAACCTTGATTCCATCGGATAAGATGCATTATATGGAGACCTATAACGCATCCGAGGGTTTCTTCGGGCTGCAAGACGATCCGGCAGACCCCAGTTTGCTTATAATGCCGGATTACGGTATTTTCTATGAGTTCATCCCGGTGAACGAGATGGGTAGCACCCATCCGACCGTGTTGCCGTTGGAATCGGTAGAGACCGGGAAAAACTATGCGATGGTAATCACGACCTCGGGAGGATTATGGCGCTATCAGATCGGGGATACGGTACGTTTCACCTCGTTATTCCCTCATAAACTCGTTATCTCCGGACGTACCAAGCACTTTATCAACGCCTTTGGCGAGGAGCTAATGGTGAATAACGCCGATAAGGCGATCGCCATGACTTGCCTACGAACCGGAGCGAAAGTAAAAGAATATACCGCCGCCCCACTCTTTATGCTGGATAAGGCGAAAGGGCGACACCAATGGTTTATCGAGTTTGACAAGAAACCGGAATCCCTTGATGAATTCGCCACTCTGTTGGATCAGAACTTGCAAAAGTTGAATTCGGACTATGAGGCGAAACGGTATAAAGAGATCTCCCTTCAACCGCTGGAGGTCATTATCGCCCGCGACGGTGCTTTCTATGAATGGCTCAAGCAGAAAGGCAAACTAGGCGGACAACACAAGATCCCCCGCCTCTGTAACGATCGCTCCTATATGGAAGAGCTACTGCAAGTGGGGTTGCAGTAGTACTGCACCACTGTTTGCGGCAGTACTGCAACAAGGATTGCAGTAATACTGCAACAGGGATTGCAGCAACACTGCAACAGGGATTGCAGCAACACTGCAAGTAGGATCGCGGCGACCTGCCTAAAATTGATATGTCAGATAGAATCCCGCCATATTCGAACTGAGTACCGGAGCGGCCACGATCGGACAGTTCTTTACGTTTCGATTGATCCGGCGTGCGATAGCGTTACGAATCGGGAAATAGATCAGATACGATAACTCTACCGACAAGATACCGAAACCCGCGCCAGCCACCACATCCGCTACCCAATGCCTGTTATTGTATAAGCGGGAACCCGCCACGAATGCCGCTATCGCATAACCCGAGTAAGCGAGTATAGGCGAGCTATCCTTAAATTCCTTATAAGCCATATGTGCCCCTAAGAAAGCATTCGAGGTATGTCCGGACGGAAACGAATAAGGCGCCCCGTCCGGGCGAGGCTCATTTACCCAGTTCTTCAACCCATGTACCATCAAGCCGTTCATCCCCTCCGCTAAAGCGACCAAGCAAAGTTGGTCTACCCAGTTATGCTTCTCTTTTCCCATAAGGTCGCAGACAAATACCCAACCGAGCATTCCCCACTCCAAGTAATTGTCGATATGGATTTGCTTCACGGAATCTTTCCGGGAAAACAGGTGAAAGTCATTCATCCCGTCGATCGCCGTGCCTACGGCTCCCACCGTTATCAATGAGGCCGGAAGAATCAGGCTTTTCGGGTTGAACTTATAGGCGACAACAGGCATTCTCTCCTTGGCAGGGAGTTGAGAACGTACGTTTAGCGTATCGAGATCACGAACGCCGGCCAGCGTAATGTTTACGAAGCCTATCAAAAGGCTTGCCAAGACAATTAATTTCCTATATATCATATCCGTTATTTTCCTCTAAGACATCCCTCTCTCGGATAAATCCTTCATCAAAATAATTGTTCTCTATTTTCGAATGGACAACCCGCTGGAAATAGAAACGATGGTTATTCCAATGGAAGGCCGGATATTCCGTATTTTGTCTGACAATGTTATTCGTGAACACCAACCCGTCCACGGACTTCGCATATACCAATGGCCTGTCGAACGTAACAAACTCGTTCGCATCGATCACGATATCACTATGGAAATATTTCTTTTGCGACGCTAAATCCGGGATTTCCGGATAAATAGAGATAATAGCGTTCGTAAATTGGAACATATTCGTCAAGGAGTTGATAAACTTATTCTTACGGATCAACACATTCCGGCAAGCGCCGGTCTCGAACCAGCCGTTGCAATCACCGCACAGCAGGATCGCCGTCCCTGAGGTATGATCGAAAACATTATTCTCTACGACCGTTTGCCGAGGCGTGCTGAACAAGGAACCGCGGGCACGGTTATTCCGGATCACGTTATCCGAGAATAGGACCGTCGGCGTCCACTCCAGGTTCTCTATGCCGAAGCCGCTTCCCTCATGGATCGAAGGATTCACCCTATTCTCAAACCGGATCTCGAACTCCTTCGCCCCTTGGTAATCCGGTTGATCTACTGCCTTGATAGCGGCAATCCGGTTTTGCGCTCCTATCAATTCCATGGTACTCGAACAGATGAACTGCACGGAATCTCCTATCCTTCCCCATTCGAAACCATACGATTGCGGGTGCATATACCGGCCTACCAAGGTCGAGTCATTCACTCGTCTCACTACTTTCAGGTACGTTCCATGCACATTGATCGCGTCATCCATCATCCCTTCGTACAAGCCATTCCTGGAGATGATCGCACCCTTGCAACCCGAGAAGTGGGTTGCGTCCGCCTGTGTCGTGAAATACCGGGGATCATCCTCCCCTCTCAGGCAAACAGAGAAACCATCCAGCGTGATATGCTCGCTCATCTGCGCCAAGAGACCCATTCCCTCGACATAATGAACCTGGATATTCTCCAGCGTCGTATTCACGTCATGATACAGGAAGATACCGGGAGCCGGACGCTCCCCGTTACGCAGTGCGACCACCGTACCGGGCACCAAACGGTTGTCTTTCCAACGGGGAGACTTTATCAACCTTGGAGAAACCTCGATCAAACCCCGCACGCCTACCGGGATGTCGCTCGTCCGATACACCAAACGACGTGTATCCCCCTCGAAAGCGATACCGGAAGTAGGAACAATCTCCCAGCCTTCCCCCTTTGCGACGAACACGCTATCCCGTATCTCATACCGTACCCACGGAGCCACCTCAAAGGTGATCCCGCCATTCACCGTATCGTTCTCCACCACTTTCACCTGCGAGATTTGGGGATTCACGAAATCTATGCTGAAGTTCTTCAATACGCAATTCTTGGAATCCAGCAGGGATACCGGCAACATCCTGCCGTGAAAGATCAACTCCGAGCCTTGCCCGTCGAATACCATATTCTTCATCCCCTCGAAGGGCAAGCCTACCTTCTTCGGATTCACTTGGTCATGATTCGAGATATAGTAGACACGCTCCGCCGCACTATCGGGATAAAACTCATAGCGGCCCTTGGGCAAGGTCACCACAATTGTCTGGTTTTCCTCACATTGCTCCCGTATCCGCTCCAACGCCCTCGCCATGGCGGGTGCGTTATCCACATGCTCGACTGGGGATAAACCATACGCCGACAAATCATACCTCCGTTCCGTAGAACAAGCGCTCCCAAACAGGGAATAAAACAAGACAACCGTCCCCCATAGATACCATTTCATAGAAAATCAATTATATCTGCGAAGGTACGAATATAAAACCGAAAAAACGCAGTATATATTAATTGCCCAAGTAAATATATCTTATCGAAAAAGAAAGTTTATCTTGCGGCGTAACGGCTTTTCACCTTCTTTCGAGGCACAGCCTGGTGATCGGCCGACGCTTTTACATTAAGCCGTAACAGAAGCCATAGATGAAAAATCGCCCAAGGCTAAGAATTACCGTTTGCTGTCTATCTGATTACCGGGTGGATGGCAATGGAGATAAGCAAATATCTGAACAACACAAATATCCAAAAGAATGAACGCAAAGCAGCTACAACAGTAAATAAGCATCGATTAACTCGTTTATCGAACCCAACGATCGCATAAAAGATATTACAACGACTGGGCCAAATTATCGATAAGTCGACGGAATCGCCCTCTTCCTTTCTTTATGATTCTTTATTACAGGAGAATCGTGACAACGCCATCCCTAAGATCAACCAAACCAAGAGCCAAGAGGAGCCATAAAACGCCTTCCGAGGCGGAAATATCCCCGTTTTTAGGCACATTAGGCGGTGAAAGCCTACACATATAGTGCCATCAGGCTACGCCGATACTGCCGTTGGGCATCGTGAATAGCCGCGGACTGGATCATAAGTAGTCACAAATGGGCATTGTAACCCGGTTATAACCCAGTCGTAACCCTCCGAAATCGCCCAAATAAGGCCGTAAATATGAATTAGGGAGAATTATTTTCGCTAGAACGAAAGGCCGTTTTTCAGTATCGTGTTAGCTATGAATGGATTGCCGATTTTTTCTTGCGAATTTGGCGACGAGCCGCATGTTGGCCCGGAAAAAGCGATTCTCCGGGACTTCCGTTTACAAAATGTCAGAATGTCAATGATCATTTCCTGGGATTTGGAATAATGGCTATGCAGACCGCCAAGCTGTCGCGAATTTCAGGGTTTCTCAGAACGGTTTACGCCCGTACCAAAGGCATAGGCGCAAACCAGCACAAGCAAACTAATCATATAAGCCTGTCTCTTCCTTCGCTTACCAGTTTACAGGTTCATTCAAGATCACACCGTCGGCCGCGTCGGCTGCCGTGAACGTATTACCACGGTATTGTACACAGAGCATCACGAGTGGTGCCGTCCCATTGTTGCGCACGCTTCGCTTCCCGTCGGGAGCCACACGTGCCACACTACCCTCCTCTACGGGGAACACTTGGCCATCTACCTGGAACTCGCCTTTGCCGCTCAAGAAAAAGTAAAGTTCCTCATGCGTCTTATGCGTATGCAAGAACCCCGTCTCCATACCCGGTTGGAATACCTGGAAAGAGAACTCTCCGCCCTTGGCCCCTAAAGCCGTTCCGCCAAATACCTTGCCGGGGATTTTCACCTCAGGGCCAAGTTCCAATACGTACTCATTCAAATCACTCAATTTACCCACGTTAATGGCACTGAATTGTGTTGCTGCCGCAACTTGCTCAATCTGTTTCATACTACTCGTTTTCTTTAATGGTTCGCTATTCCAAGGGGTCTCACTCCCTTTTCATGACGCAAAGATATCACCACCGTTCTATCCACGCAAGTAGGCACTTAAAGCTCAAATAGTTACCTCGAAGTAACCTTTGTTAATATTGAAACAGTTGCGAACGAATATTTTTTCAAGAAATTTTTCGTTTGCCGCTTAAATGCGGTTTGATTACCTTTGTAGAGTAATCCGAAACACAGGACATTATGGATAGAACAACGATCGAGGATGCCCTATTCCCCGGCTGCCCCATACGAAACATACTCGCAAGGATCAGCGACAAATGGTCCATACTGGTCATCTACACGCTCAACAAGGAAAACCGGGCCGTGCGATTCAAGGAATTGCAGCGCAAGATCCCGGACATTTCGCAGAAAATGCTGACCGTGACACTCCGCACGCTCGAAGAGGATGGCTACGTAACGCGCACCATCTATCCCGAGGTGCCGCCACGTGTAGAATACGCGCTCACCGAAAGAGCCCAAACCCTGCTGCCCCACATCTATGCGCTAATAGGGTGGGCCCTAGAGAACATGGATGCGATACTGAAAGACCGCAAGCGAGCGATCGTCCACAAGGCCTGAAAAAAACGTACGTGTTTTTGAGAAAGGATCATCGTGCTTTTTGGAAGACCGAGAAGTCGCCATGAAGATTTCTTGCCGATACAGGCTCACCGTATTTACGCAAATAGAAAGCATCCATCTACGACAAAAAGATAGCTATACTTTATTTTTACTTACAATAATATAATCAAGAGGGTTGGATGCCCCATTGTTAAAGATGGGGTTCTACGGCTTTTTATTCGTTTATTCCAAGGATTTTGTGTAAGTTCGCGATTACTAAACACAGACAGTATATGGAACATCCATTGAGTATTTACAACACGCTTACGAGAAAAAAGGAGCCATTCAAACCCCTGCATGAGCCGCATGTAGGTATGTATGTATGTGGTCCTACGGTTTATGGTGACGCTCATCTGGGACACGCACGTCCGGCGATCACGTTCGACTTGCTATTCCGTTATCTCACTCATCTAGGATATAAAGTACGTTACGTACGCAATATAACCGATGTCGGACATTTGGAGCACGACGCCGATGACGGGGAGGATAAGATCGCCAAGAAGGCACGGCTCGAGCAGTTGGAGCCGATGGAAGTGGTTCAATATTACCTCAATCGTTATCATCAAGCGATGGATGCGCTGAACGTACTTCCTCCTAGTATCGAGCCGCACGCTTCCGGACATATTATCGAGCAAATCGAGCTGGTCAAGAAGATTCTGGATAACGGCTACGCTTACGAAAGCCAGGGTTCCGTATATTTCGACGTGGAAAAGTATAACAAGGATCATAAATACGGCATCCTTTCCGGCCGGAATATCGAGGATATGCTGAACACGACCCGTGCGTTAGACGGGCAGGACGAGAAGCATAACGCCATCGACTTCGCCCTTTGGAAATGCGCCCAGCCAGAGCATATCATGCGTTGGCCGTCTCCGTGGAGCGACGGCTTCCCCGGCTGGCACTGCGAATGTACCGCCATGGGCAAGAAGTACCTCGGGGAGCATTTCGACATCCACGGAGGAGGCATGGACTTGATCTTCCCGCACCATGAATGCGAGATCGCACAAGCTGTGGCTTCCCAAGGAGATGATATGGTTCATTATTGGATGCACAATAATATGATCACCATCAACGGGCAGAAGATGGGTAAGTCGCTGGGCAATTTCATCACGCTGGATCAATTCTTCACGGGCGATCACGCCTCCTTGCAACAGGCGTACTCCGCCATGACAATCCGTTTCTTCATCCTGCAAGCGCATTACCGCAGCACGGTTGATTTCAGCAACGAGGCTTTGCAAGCTGCCGAGAAGGGCTTGTCACGCTTGATGGAGGCATACGGACATTTGATGAAGTTGAAACCGTCCGCTACCTCTACCGTAGACACGAAAGGTCTTCGTGAGAAATGTTTCGAGGCCATGAATGACGATTTGAACTCACCGATCGTGATCTCTCATCTATTCGACGCTACCCGTGCGATCAACTCCGTAAAAGACGGTAAAGCTACTCTATCCGAGGAAGACTTGAAAGAGTTACAAGAGGTATTCCATTTATTCTTGTTCGATATCCTAGGTATGAAAGACGAGGCTTCCGCTGGTGGCAACCATTACGAAGCGTTCGGTAAGGCCGTGGATCTCTTGTTATCTATCCGCCAACAAGCAAAAGCGAACAAAGACTGGGCGACTTCCGACAAGATCCGCAACGAATTAACCGCGATGGGATTCGAAATCAAGGATACCAAGGACGGAGCGGAATGGAAACTAAGCAAATAATCCACCAAGCGAATAGTAAGAGGTTATGACAATCCATGAATTTCTTCAAGGCGATAAATTCGCCTTGCTTGCGGGCGTTGAATTATTAGAAACGGGCAACGGTTACGCCAAGGCGCGTATGCTCATTAAGCCCGAACATTTAAATGGTGGAGGCGTATGTCAAGGTGGGGCGATCTTCACGTTGGCGGATCTGGCTTTCGCCGCAGCGACTAATAGCCACGCACGCCTGACATTATCCATTACCTCAAACATCAATTTCTTTAAGGCGGAGAGTAAGGGATACTTATATGCGGAAGCGAAAGAAGCGTTCAGCCATAAGAGACTGGCGAATTGCGAAGTCCGTATCACCAATGAAGCCGGAGAATTAATCGCTACTTTTAATGGTACAGGTTACCGCAAAGACACGGAATTACCCTTCACTCCGTTGGTTTAAAAAAGAAATTCTATAAAAAGCTCTCGCCCCAGCTCCGTGATGAGCTGGGTGCGAGAAACACAAGCCTATCTAAAAAGCTTTCATTTCTTCTGCACCACGATACGGCAAGTAAGCGGGACACGCAAATTATAGGAATCTTTATAATAGACCTCGGCCGCCCCGATCTTTAACTTTGCCCGGATCTTTATCGGGATATGGTTCTCGTCATCACCGATCCAGACCTCCGCAGCTTCCTTGGCTTGAGTGAAGGCCTCATCGTAGATATCGATATAGAAATGGCGGGTACGGAATTTAGCCCCTTTATGCTCGACGATCTGTTGCCCCGTATAGCGGAAACGGGCGTTTACAAGATCCCGGCCGATAGCGATTATAAAAGGGAATTCCGCCCCGTAACCCATCGTCCGCCAATCCAACGAACGAAGGTACATAGTGGCCCCTAACATATCGAATACACGCCCTTTCGCCATCAGCATCGTATCGATCTTTGTTTCCTTTAACGTATAGCGATGCGAGTGGATCTCGACCCTACCGCTTCCTTGATACTCAAACTGAAGATTATCCACCAAATAGTAATCCCCCTCATTCGTACGCTTCGAGCTGAACAAGAGCTGAGGCACCTTTGAGTAATAGCAATCCATCGTATCACGCATCCTGAAGACTTTCTCGATCACGCCACCGGTGCGGAACAACAGGTTATAATGCCATGACGGCACTCCTTGGTATTCCGATTCTTTCACGGAAAGGGTAGCCAAACCGGCCTTCGACATGATGAGTCCCCACTTGAAATAAAGATCGTAATCCACCCGCTCCCCATGGGATAACGGCAACGTTTGTGCCCGCAAAGACATAAGGCCCGCCGCACACAAAAAGAAAACGCATATATACAGTTTAGAAGCGCAAGCCGCCCACACCGCTGTTCCTATTGGACGAAGACTGTGTTCCCTCATTTTTGTAATCTCTTTTCTTTTTCGTTAGCTCTTTCGGTTTATTCTTCGTGATATCGATCGGTTTCTGCCGTTTCATCGGTGTAGCCTTGATATTCCAAGTCTCCTCCACTTCCCAGTTCTGCATGATATTGAACATCTTCGGGCTATAGAAGACAAGCTCCGGCTGCCTTTTCTCGGCATAATTACCGGTATCCCAGACATTGTTATCATTCACGTCTACTATTAGGCGAGCATAATATTTATCCGGTTTCAAGTCCATGAAGAGCACACCGCCATCTTTTACCTTCACCTTACGAACCGGTTGGTCGCTACTATTCAATAATTCCACGAAAGCGGTGGTATCCGCTCCCTCGATATTGATATATAGATGTCCGTACTCATCTTCTTTCTTGATCTTGAATTCTCCGCTATACCCATCGTTCCATTTACCGTAGGCACTGAATATCGTAGCGGAGTCTACTTCCAAACGGTATTCCTCGCCATACTTCCACGGACGCTTGATGAAGAAGTTCAAGGAGTTCGTCGTATCTGGAAAGAAGTCGAAGTCAACGGCTTCCCAAAGTGTATCCACCTTCTGATCCAGATAAAAATGATCTTTCGTGAATCCCGTTACCGGTTCATTGAATGTAACAGCCAAGGTGTCGTAAATGTTGATCGCTCCGGAAGCGTTTACATTCATTCCTAGAAACTCGATGGGTTCCGGCTCGTCGTTTTTTTTCTTTTTCTTGTTCTCCACAGGACGGCGGCGCATGGCAAATTGTACCGTATCCGTCTGTGGACGAAGTACATTCATGGAATCGCTTTTCAGGTAATTCACCTCCACTCGCAACGTATCTTGCTTCCAGATCAAAGAATCGGTCAACCAGTAATGTACGGCTTTTCCTTCTTCCGCTGTCTGCAAGAAATACCAATTACTATCTGCCGGGGTGAAATTCAAAGGAACTGGTACCGGAATGGTGTCCAAGGAGGCATTGAAACGCAAGGTTAGTATTTTCTCATCCGTACGCTCCGGCCTCAACATATACTGACGCTCTACTTTCTCCTTAAACAGACGTAACTCGATATTGTCCGGCATAAAATGGGTATAACCGACTGTCATCACCGTATCGATCGTCAAGCTATCTTTCCAAATCGTATCCTGACGGGCCGTCAACTCAAAAGCCGGTACGATCAAGGAATCGTAAAAGGCGATCTGCTGCCCTGGCTGGCTGTACTTATAGGAACGCATCACATCCTCCAAGGCATAGATCCGATAGGTTCCGGGGGCCATGTTACGAATCGTAAACTCCCCCTTATCGTTCGTACGGGAAGTACGGACAAACGGGATCGTCGTAAAGGCGGAATCCTCCAGATTCGTATGTACACCGATCGTAATACCCGGCATAGGCTCCAGATTCTCGGCGTTCAGCAAGATTCCGGACACCTCCATACTGTCTATGGATTCGCCGGTAGAGAACGCGAAGGAATAATTCTCCAATACATTCTTCTCATTATTATCGGAGATCGAATTGGTGAAGTCTATCGTATAGGTCGTATTCTCCTTCAACGTATCCATCAGCTCGATGACCGCCTTCCGGCCATTCGCCCGGATAACGGGTTGCTCCATTTGGGGCGGAGTGATGATCACATTCTCGGTAGGCTTATCGATCTGGATCAACTCATCAAAAATAATCTCCACCTTTTTTCCCTTATAGTTTATTTGGTTAGGCAACGGCGTACTGCTTACGAACTTAGGTGGAACCTCATCATAAGGCCCTCCGTTCGGAGAAGCGATATTGGCGCACGAATACAGCACGGCCAGCAGAAATACCCCTATAAAGAACCGTAAACTATTTCTCACGTATTTATCTTCCATTCAGTCTTCATATTTCAATTGAGAGACAAAAATAGGGAAAAATCCTGTGAACGATAAAGATATATACGCTAATTAATCTATCTTTACAAAGGACAAGGCTCCGCTTGATTCGTCGATTGACATTTTGACAATTTGTCATCTTATCCCCCGGAGATCCGCATATTTCGGACCAGCGTACGGTTCGCTCTCAAATATGAAAAAAGAAATTAGCAATACGCTGGTTCATAGATAAATGACGAAAAACAGCCTTTTATTCTAGCGAAACCTTTCACCGTAATTCATCCCAAAAGAGCCAAAATAGAAGTCCAATACCGCCTCAACCGGTTCATGAACCTACTTGAATGCCCATTCGCACTTACTTCCGATCCAGTTCACAGCTACTTCTGATGCCCAACGGCAGTACTGGTGTGTCCAAACAAGGGTACTTGCGCACCCTTTTTCAATTACTTTCGCATAAAAACACACTTATTTCCGGCTTCCAAACCCCATATTCACCATTTTCCACTCCAGATTTGTCCTTTTCGTTTACATCGTTTGTCACGACAAACAGCTTCTTTTCGATAAAAAGACAGCTATACCTAACCCTTCCCTAACAAAAGCACAATTTAATTAAACCTACCAATATGAATACATTCCGATTATTAGTTTTATCTTTGGCTATTATCAGTTCCTATCACGCATTCGGTCAGAAGGATAGGAATGTCATATATAAGGTTGGCGTTGGAGAACTCATATACACCCCGCCGCACGAAGGAAATTCCGGCACCGCCGTAAAAGTCCTTAAAGATGTGGCGGAAGTCCTTCTCAACGGCCAAACCACAAAACAGCAGCCCCAATATGCCGAAGCAGTCAGGGCGAGTATTGTCAATGGCTTGAGTAAAGTTATTCTTTTCCGACTGTCCGATGGTGTGATTCCTCAAGAAGAACTCTCAAATAATATTCCGACACTTTATGTTGATGGGACGATAGTCAATATCAGCACCGTCTCCAAGACAGAAACAAATAAGGACAGCAAAGGGAATAAAACCACCAACACATCTTACCGCGGGATTATAAGCGTGACCGTAAATTTGAAAGACTCTTACAATGGCACATTGATTAATAGCCAGACATTCAGCATATACGACAGTGGTCTTTATTGGATGGCTTCCGGCGAAAAAGCGATCAACAATGCCCTTGAACGCCTGACGTCCAAGGTGGCTAACTTTTATAACCAGATGTTTCCACTACGTGCCTCTATCGTTGAAAAAGGTGAGGTTAAAAAGAACAAGCAAAAGGGGGTCTATATAGATCTTGGAGCACCCGACGGAGTGTATAAGGGCCAGCAGTTTGATGTTTTCCTCGTCAAGACAATCGCAGGCAAGGAAGCGAAGACAATAATCGGCAGACTTAAAATTGAAGAAGTAGAAGGCGACGAGATAAGTCTGTGTAAAGTCACCAAAGGGGCCGACATGATAAAGACCGCGCTCGATGAAAACCATGTACTTCTAATAACTAGCCGATAAGAGGTTATATAATAACTATTAAATTGTAACGAATAGAATCTTGATAAAGGAACTATGGGCAACCCAGAAAATCCTAAACTGAAACTAACATCAAAATAAAAAGAGTATGAGGCAATCTCTCCTTCGAAAAGTAACAGGTGGGATCTTGCTATTATTGGCAGGATTGACCCAAGTAGTCACGGCGCAACAAGCGCAAACAGAAGCGTGGGTTATCACAAAAGACGTAGACTATACGGATGTGATTCACGTAAAAGAACTAATCATCAATGGTACCTCCGAGAATCCAACGGATACAATTGATATTTCCTTACGGAATAACAGCACGATCGAGACCATCACGGTTGAAAGCGGAAAAGCAAAAATACACTTCACAGGAGATGAGAACATAACATACACGCTAGGGACTATCACTATCGCAAAAGACACAGAACTGACATTGTTAGGATCTCCCCAAAAACTAAGTATACAATCAGTCAGTAACGAGGGGCGGTTCACGGACGAGACAGGAAACGAAGGCATGATCTTAGGCCCAGCCGGATTATGGATACAGGAATTTAAGCCTAATGAAGATATTACCGTACCGGATGGTACTCAAATAAAAAGCGTTTCTCTCCAGTATGCGGTCAAGTCTTTCTACAAGAAAGTCATCGTGGAAACCTACCAAAACGGCCAATGGGTAAATTATGATGAGATCAAAGGCGGTGAATCCAAGAATGAGAGTCTGGAATTGAGATCCACCAAAGGAAGCGAGACCGAGAAGTGGACTTTACGTGCATCCTACATTTTTACGACAGCCGTAAAAGGAACCTATCGTTTCAAAATCGAAACGACCAAAGATAATTGCAAGACAACTTGGTATAGCAAACCCTATGAGCTGATCGCAAGCGAATACGAGATCAAGGATGATCAGCTGGAATTGGGAACAGAGACGACCACTATCCTACCAAGCCTATTAATCACAGCTGGTAAGGATGGAGTAGTAAAAGACGCAATATTGAATAACATTGAAATCCCTGAACATACCGTTGAAACGCCTTCCGTAAATGTAGAGCCGGGCGCAACGGTAAATCTTACATTGAAAGGAAAAAACGATCTCGGCTCGATTCTATTGGCGAAAGGTTCAACAATCACTTTGAAACCGGAAACGGCAGGTGAGGATATGAACGAGAAACTATCAATCTCTTCTGTCCGTAATGGAGGCTCTTTCACGGACGAGACCGCTACGGTCTCTTCTGTCAAAGATTTGAGTAATCATACGATGATCGAGTTCACGGATACGATTATCTACCAAATCGAAAATGCGATCAGCGTTAGCTTAAGAGCGGTAGGAAACTCTTTGGATGCTGGTTATTGGCTATTGGGAGACCATACGATAGAAAAGTTTGATGGCGAGTGGAAGGACGTACAATCGAAATCCCAATTGCGTGCGGATACCCCTGCAGAAAACCCGAATCGTTCCGCTGAAGTCGTAATCAATCTTACGACTACAGAGACAGGTACTTATCGTATGAAAGTGACCTCAACTCATATTGATAATGAAGCACATAACGCTACTTTATACTTCATGTTTGAAATCGCTAACTTAAAAGACAAGATAACCATCAAGACGATCGATGGAGCCACCGTATCCATTGATGGAACTAGCGAAGAATATAAGAATGCCAATATGTTGCTATTTGCCAATAATGAAAGTACGGAATCTCCGGTCAAAGTAACCTTAAACAATGTCCAATTGAAAGAGGTGGAAGAGTATGAGGAATACACGTCCAGCGTTGTCACCGCAAAACAGAATTATGAGCTTACACTAAATGGAGACAATAACTTGGCGGCCTTTATCGTTGAGGAGGACGCTACCGCTACCTTGAAAAAAGGAGATTCGTTCAAATCCTTGAACGCTACGGTTTATAACGGCGGTAAGTTCATCGATGAGACCGGTACGATCCAACAGGTAGTGGATCTCGATGGCTTGAATATGCTATCCATTACCGGATTTGAAATGACGGATTGGGATGGTTATAGCCTAGTGGCTCATTCCGACTTCTTCTTTGGCGATTACGAGGTGTCGGATAGTGAGTTGGAACATCAGGTAAACGGGGAATGGATACCTTATCATAACAGCGTAATGCGTTCCGTAGAAGGAACACCGGAAGGAGGTACTCCGGATAGTCACGAATGTGCCTATACATATACAGGCTTGGAGACAGGGCAATACCGCATTAAGGTTTATGCGGAGAAGTGGACTGAAGGAGCTGAGTTTGGAAAAGCGAATCATGCCGTAACCTTATACCATCACTTTACGATCACTGGACCTGCTCCTGAACCTGAACCTACTTATTACAGCATCACCTTGCCATCCGTAAAAGGTATCATCACCTCTCCGACAGCGGGTACGTACTGGGAAAGTGAGGGCTCCTCATTCAGCTTCTCCCTGAAACTAGATCCGGATTACGACCAGTCACAGCCCATCATAAAAGTGAACGATACAGAGGTAACCCCAGACGGAAACGGCACTTACACGATCTCAAGCATCTACGAGAATATCACGATCACGATCGAAGGTATCACGGAGAATACACCGACCGGAAACGCAGTGGTAGAGGAAAATGGCGTGAAGATATGGACCGCCGATCGGCAACTCCATCTGTCGGTTCCCTCCGCAGAGTGTGTATGGATCTACGCTTTCAATGGCAGCTTGATCCGTTCCTTGGATGAGGTAGCCGGAGATATTACCGTAAACTTAAACAAAGGCTCTTACATCATCATTATTGGAGAGAAACGATATAAGGTAGCTTTATAAACCATTTACCGGATGCGAGCGCATGTCGCATCCGGTAATACTTACTCATAGATAATCCCTTATGATAACCTGCTTGAATTGCGGACAATCTACACAAACACCCGCCCGAATCACGATAAGGACGTTTGGCAAAAACTTTATGATGAACTTCTCGGGAATCACCTCCGACTTCTGAGAGACCTTTGTCGGTTTGATACTACATCCATGGATCGTCATAAAAGAGTATCTCCATGGTAAATGGACGAAATACTCTTCTCCCATTGCCATGCTCATGCAGCTATTGATCGTCTTTACAGTAATATACTCCATACTGGGCGACATTTTCGGGATAGATCTTTTATTCCGCCAAAATATAACAATCACCAACAATTGGTTTGCAAAGACCATCCTCTCATCAGACATCCTTTTCAAGATGACACTGTTGCTGCCAGTCGCTATTAGCTGCTATATCGTTTATTGAAAAGCAGGAAGCCATAAATATAATTTCGCCGAGTATTTCACGGCGTGCGTCTATATGGACTGCACCTTTTGCATTTACAATTACGTGCTTATAAAACCGATAGAGCTACTCAATACGAATGTAGTTTATGGCCTCAAGGTTGTCATGACGATCATCGTAGGAACAATAGCCTTGTTTAAGGCATTCCCGATACAGTCACCCTGGGAACGATATGCGACATAGCTGAAATTCATGACCTTAGATATAGGCTTGATAGCACTTATCTTTATGCTCATTTACTGGATCACAAGTCCCGAATAAAGATAAAAGTGATTTATACGGAGAACAGAAGTGATCTCCACATCATGATGCTCTCCATCGCAGTCGTCTATTATCGACGGAAACTGAATAAATGCAAGACCGCACTTGTGCGCTGTATCAACGAGAACATTGAAATGAGAGAAAAGCTTCCCGAATACGAACTTCCCCATTTTATCGGCAGGGACGACATCACACCTGAAGAATTTACCAACATCGTACATAATATACTGAAAAGACTACTCTACATATTCGTATTTTGCCTAATGATCTGATCGATATCAAACATGAATAAAATAAGACACTTTATAGTACCCCTATGGGTCATTTCTCTCGTTATCGGATGGAGCTGCGCCAACAAGCATACCCCCGGCATAACAACCGGGCAAGACAGTATCTATCATGTCGCCCGTATACAGGATATGACAATCACTCGGCCGCACGAGGTACTCGCGCTGCTTGATACCACCCATACATCCCTCAAAGAGGAGGATTGGCACTCCGTTTCAGCAACCTGAACCCAATCCGGCAATACAAACACTTTCGCTTCTCGCAATATTCCCGTTTCAGCTGGATGAGCGATTGTGTATCACCGGCGTTACGGACATGGATACTGGATCGAGCGAAAGCGGTTACGATATGGTTTCGTTCCGGTGGGATACTTTCCAACAAACGAGTCGCACGGGTACAATATTCCGGTAATTTATTCCGTCCCCCATAAGCGAAAAGTAAAGGGACAACCGTGTTTATCAGCAATATATTAAGAGCATTCTCCCCGATCTCCTTCTCTTTCTCCGGAGAGGCATAACGGAAATGATAATGATTCTTCCAATAATCCGAGGGTTGGATACGGAAATAATCCTTGATCTCTCTAGGAGAAGAAGCGGACAGAATCATTGAGAACAACGTATCATACCGATGCCAGATAGCGGCCAGTTGCGCCAACTTTACATGCGGGAAGTTGGTCGGACGGATGCGGAGGCTTTTGAACAAGGATTCATCCAAAGGCTTGAGATCGAACTTATGGCGGAGAAACTCATATTCTCGCCTCAGCAGACGGTAGTAATGGCAGGATCCCTCTTCCGAGAGCATACCCGCTTGTCCAAAAAGCATCGCCTCTACTTGCGACTCGCTAGCTCTTTGTTTTTGGATATATCGCAGGGGGAGGCTTTTGGCCAACCACTCGAAAGCGTCGCTATTCACACCAAAGCCGAAACTACGGGTCAATAGGATATAGAATACCTCGTTCCAATCCTCTTGGTACTGATCCAGCAGGCGGTATATATCCTCTGTCTTTCGTTCCAGCCGCTCACTGAGTAAGGTATCCATCCACGAGGCCAGATGCACGGAGTCTACTTCTTGAATCCGTTCCAGACAGGGAACTGGCACTTCTCTAGCCAATAACCAATCGATATTTTTCCGGATAGGTTCCGGAACGGGTAATATCAATTGAGGAATAAGCTCACCGTTCATCCGGCAGATGGACGCATCATTCACGCCCGTTACATGCAAGATAACGGAGTCATATGCCTTATCCGAATCATGATGATGCAGCAACCAATCGGAAGCTTTCTCATGGATCTCCACGCTTCCGGCCCATACCGTGCCGTCAATCTTTATCTTGGCGTTGAAGAAGTCGGGACCGGCGTCGGTGTTTTGTATTCCGGGATCGATAACAGCGATGGGAAGCCCCTCGGTGGTAGTCAATGAAGTACTTGCGTAGAGTTTGTATTTCCAAACATAGTGTAATAAACGTTCCATATTCTTTCAGAGTTAAGATTTTGGATTCAAATGTAATTCATTTTCTGTATATTTGCGACATTAATTGAATTAAAGTATGAAAATTGCACTTATAGGTTACGGGAAAATGGGCAAAACGATCGAGCAGATCGCCATCCAGAGAGGACATCAAATTGTTTCCATCGTAGATATCAATAATGCGGAGGATATATATTCGGAAGCATTCAAGAGCGCTGACGTGGCGATTGAGTTTACTACCCCGGCTACCGCTTTCAATAACTATATGAAATGTTTCGAGGTAGGCGTGCCGGTCGTATCGGGCACTACCGGATGGTTGGATTGTATCAGCGAGATCAAGGAGAAATGCGAGAAAGAGGGCAAGACCTTCTTCTATGCCTCTAACTTCAGCATCGGCGTAAATATCTTCTTCGCCATGAACAAGTATCTGGCGAAAATCATGAACAACTTCCCCTCCTACGACGTTAAGATGACGGAAGTTCACCATATCCACAAGCTGGACGCACCCAGTGGAACGGCTATCACGTTGGCCGAAGGTATCTTGGAAAACATCGATCGTAAAGACCGCTGGACCTTAGAGAACGCCGAGAACGCGACCGACCTGCCGATCCACGCCATCCGTGAGGGTGAGGTTCCGGGTATCCACGAGATCACGTATGAGTCGGACGTAGATACGATCAGTATCAAGCATGATGCCAAGAGCCGTGCCGGATTTGCGCTAGGCGCCGTAATAGCGGCAGAGTTTACCGCCGGAAAGAAAGGTTTCCTAGGCATGAATGACTTATTCAAATTCTAAACGTATTAGCTAAAAGATGAAGAAGTTCACGAAAAAACAATGGATCAAGTTTAGTATAGCGGCCGTATTATACACGTTGTTCGCTATCTGGATGCAAAACTTATGGTTACTGCTGGGATTAATCGTCCTAGTCGATATATTCTTGACGCACTACATCCCTTGGGGAGCTTGGAAACAGTCTAAGAACCCGGCGGTACGCAACGTATTGGAATGGGTGGACGATATCGTATTCGCGCTGGTAGCCGTTTATTTCATCAATTTGTTCGTCTTCCAGAACTATCAGATACCGAGTTCTTCCCTAGAGAAATCCTTGCTGGTAGGAGATTACCTGTTCGTCAGCAAATTAAGTTACGGCCCTCGCGTACCGAACACCCCGATCTCCTTCCCGTTGGTACAAAATACGTTGCCTATCTTAAACTGTAAATCGTATCTGGATTGGCCGGAATGGGGCTACAAACGGGTGAAAGGTTTGGGCCACGTGAAACGTAATGATATCGTAGTGTTCAACTTCCCCGCAGGCGACACGATCGCCGTGAAAGTGCAAAACCCGGATTACTACTCCTTGGTCGAGGAGTACGGACGGGAACGTATCTTATTGGATAAGGCCACGTTCGGCGAGGTAATGTACCGCCCGGTCGACAAACGGGAGAATTACGTGAAGCGTTGTATCGGTATGCCGGGTGATACGCTCCAACTCATAGACAACCAAGTGTACATAGACGGTAAACCCGCCGAGAACCCGAAAGATATGCAATTCAACTACTTCATCGAAACAGACGGCTCCCCGATCACAGAGGAGCAATTCCGTTTGATGGACGTAAGCAAGGATGACCGTATGCTGGCCTCCAGCGGCGGTTATTACCAGAACCTATTGTCATACCTAGGCTTTACGCCTAACGCGAACGGACAGTACAACCCGGTATATCGCCTGCCACTCACGAAAAAGGCCTTGGCGATAGCGGAGAAGTTACCTACCGTGAAGAAGGTTATCATCGAGCCGGAGACGTTGGGCGGCCCTACCTATCCGGTCGGATACAATACCGGCTGGACCCGTGATAACTTCGGGCCGCTTTGGATCCCGAAGAAAGGGGCTACCATCCCGTTGGACGAACGTAATCTGGCGTTGTACAGCCGATGTATCAAGAATTACGAGAACAACACCTTGGAAGCGAAGGACGGCAAGGTCTACATCAACGGCAAGCCCGAGACTTCCTATACGTTTAAATACGATTATTACTGGATGATGGGCGATAACCGCCATAATAGTGCGGATAGCCGCTCATGGGGTTTCGTACCCGAGGATCACATTGTCGGTAAGCCGATCTTGGTTTGGTTATCTTTGGATAAGGACCGCAGTCTGTTCGACGGTGGTATCCGTTGGAACCGCCTGTTCCGTTGGGTACATCCGGATTAAGAGGTGACAACTTCGTATTATGACAATCCAACGATTCTTGATAGTTCTCATGAAATGGCTGGTAGCTTTCGCGCTAGCCGCAGGGATCGTTATGCTCATACGCCTTTTTTGCATAGAGTCCTACCGCATTTCCACGGACTCTATGGAAGAGGCCCTGCATAAAGGGGATTATATCCTAGTCAATAAAATACTGGGGAAAGATAAGCCCGTCCGAGGTAAAGTCATACTTTTTACCAGCCCGCTCTCACGAGATTCAGCGGATGCTCCCTTATTTATCAGCCGCAGCATCGGTATGCCAGGCGATACGATCCGGGTCAGCATGGACGGATATACGATAAACGGGCAGAAAATCCCCCGCTCTCCCCGCTCCCTTAGTTCCTATTTCATCACACTGAGCGCTAAGGAGACGTTCTTGGAGACGTTAGAGAAATTAGATATCCCACTCAGGGATTTCAGGCAGGAGAATTTCGGCTGTATGCTCAGCCTCACGGCTTTTGAGGAATATCAATTGAGGGAGGAATTGCCCGATGCCATAAACCGTCATTTTATCGGGGAACAAATGCAAGAATACATGTTGATCGTCCCACGGAAAGACCGGGCTTACCCGCTGAACGCAGCCTCGCTCACCGCCTGCAAGGAGATCATCATGCGGGAGACGGATGGCAAGGCTTCCTTCCGTGACGGAAAGTTATATCTGGACGGGCGGGAGACTAATTTCTTCTTTTTCCGACAAGACTACTATTGGGTACTGTCCGATAATACCAACGAGGCGGTAGATTCCCGCCATCTCGGTTTCATACCGGCCGACCATATCGTCGGCAACGCTTGGCTCTGCTGGTACAGCCCCGACAAACAACGAATCTTTAAACCCGTTCATTAACATGCGACCTGTATATATAGCGACCGCCTATCTAGGCCCCATACAACAATATTGCAAGATGCTCCAATACCCGGAGGTCCATATCGAAACCGCCGAGAATTACGTGAAGCAAACCTACCGTAACCGCTGCGTCATCGCCGCAGCAAATGGCCCGCTCTCCTTATCCATCCCCATTGTCAAGCCAGATACCTTGAAATGCCAGACCAAGGATATCCGTATCTCCGACCACGGGAACTGGCGGCACCTACACTGGAACGCCTTGGTATCGGCCTACAATATGAGTCCGTTCTTCGAGTATTACGCCGATGACTTCGCTCCTTTCTACGAGAAGAAATACGAGTTTCTCCTCGACTTCAACGAGGAATTGCGCCGTCTGGTCTGTGACCTGTTGGATATGCAACCCTCTGTCGTTTACACCGACCATTATGAACCGGAGGTAGCCAACGATTTCCGGGAAACGATCCGCCCGAAACACGAAGGGGAGGATCCCACCTTCCGCCCGGAACCTTATTATCAAGTATTCCGGGAGAAATTCGGATTCCTCCCCAATCTGAGTATTGCTGATTTACTATTCAATATGGGTCCAGAAGGACTTGTTACTTTACGGGCGTCGGAGACGTGAAACGCCATTTGCCAGTCCCGCTATCGCCAGCAAGGTTTTACGGATCAAGATAACGATGCCCTCGTTATAATCCTTATCCCACATACATCCCAGCGAAAGCCTCGCCATCACCACGAACATCAAGATGAAAGAGATAGCCGGCTGGATTAATATGGCTCCCTGCGTATTATCCTCCCTATATACAACTGTATTGCCGAATTACTCCAAGGGAATCAAGAGCCACCCGCCGGACCCAGCGCTCGCCGAATCCTTCAGGAGATTTTATCAAGATGTGTACAGTCCCATCCCTGCAAATGAACGAAAGTGAGTTAGTCAAAGAAAAGAAAATGCAAACCCTAAACCAGTAGAGACGGGACATACCCCGTCTCCCACCATCCCAATATAATACAGATTGATTATTCCTTCTGGAACTTCCTGCTCACTTTCAATAGGTTCCCCGTAAAGGAGACCACGTTCTGGGCTTCCTGTACCATCGTCAGGTAGAGCATGCTCACCTTCGTACTGCCAGACTGCCCTTGGATACGTTTCAACTCCCCTTTCTTCAAGGCGGTAAGTTGGTTCATCAAGGTTACAGACTCAGCGATCAGCTCCTCAAAACCGATATAGTCGTTTTTACGGATCATCGTAGCGCAATTCCGCAAGAAAGAAATAATTCGTACCGACACCTTTCCGAAATCATCTTTCTGTACCTCACTCAACGGGCTGAAATTATTATCAATATGATCTTTCATCGGTTCTGCCAAGCGACGGATACTGAATATGATCTCACTAGCGAAATCATTTCCTTGATAATAGTAAAGCCCCTTCTCCACGGCAATATCGTGATCCAATTGGGTTACTCCAAGCGTACCTACACGTTTCACCTGTTTCAGGTGAATCCTCTTCTCCTCCACGGCGGTCAAGACCTTGCGCAACTCACGAAGATTCTCATTCATGAACCCATTCACCGCCTTATCGAATACCTCCGCCGTAAAATCAATATCAGATTGTAATTCCTCGCGGCTATGCTCACGGAACAAGGCCAAAGCCTCACGAGTATCCGTAGCCTTACGAAGTTTAGACACCGTAGAATTCACCTCTTCCTTCAATACCTCTTTCCGTAATTTGGCCTTATAAGCGAAGTGGCTACGAACCAACGAATAGATCGCCAAACCGATCATAGCAACCAAAGCAGGGATACCTCCCCAATAAACCAAAAGAGCGACGATGAAGCAGATCGCAAAGGCGGCTCCCGCCGTAATAAACCAACCACCGATCACGGACAATACGCCTGTGATGCGATATACGGCGCTCTCACGCCCCCAAGCACGGTCTGCCAACGAAGTACCCATAGCGACCATGAAGGCCACGTACGTCGTAGATAAAGGCAATTTCAAGGAGGTTCCCAAAGCGATCAGCAATCCGGACAGGACCACGTTCACCGAGGCACGTACCAAGTCGAAGCTGGCCTTATCATCCATGATCATCTCGCTTTGGTCGAAACGGCTATCAATCCAATTCTTGACCGGAGTCGGCACGATACTTAATATCGTAACGGATATATTACTGCAATTCCGTACCAATACCCGTGCGACAGGCGATGTACCAAAAGACTCCTCTCCATCCGATTGACGAGACAGATCCAAGGAAGTCTTCACCACGTTTTGGGCCTTTTTAGAAGTAGCCAGGGCGATCACCATCACGACACCGGAACCCACCAAAAAATACCAAGGTGTCTGGGCCGTTCCCAACAAGGAGGTCATCAAAAATGTATCCGTGGTAGTAGTCCCTCCCTGCGCCATCAGATCCATATAAGAGGAATAGCCGGCCAAAGGTACTCCGATAAAGTTCACCAAATCATTTCCAGCAAAAGCCAAAGCCAAGGCAAACGTACCCATCAAAATGACCACCTTGAATACATTCACCTTCAACCAATGCAATACCTGCATCAAGAGCGTAAAAAATACCATACACCCCAAAACGATCATCCCCGTATTGGCATACACCATATCCTTAAACTCACCCGTCATAAAAGAACTTGCCTTCAGTCCTTTTATCAGCATAAAATAAATGATGGAAGTGGCAGCCAAACCTCCGAAAAGACCAATAAAATATTTAGAGCTTTTCTTATAATTAAACGAGAACAAGATTCGGGATAGATACTGCACGATCGTACCAAAGAAAAAAGCGATCGCCACAGAAAGGAAGATACCTAGAATCACGGTAAAAGCCTTCTCAGTATTCAGTAGATCCCCCAATTGCAAAGCACCCGAGGAATTAGCGATCTTTACCAAGGCGATCGCTACCGTTCCACCTACCAACTCAAATACCATGGAAACCGTTGTCGAGGTCGGCATACCTAACGAATTAAAAATATCCAGTAGCACCACATCCGTAAGCATAACGGCCGCAAGGATACACATGATCTCCGAGAAATAAAAATGCTGGGGTTGATAAATACCATGCCGGGCGATATCCATCATACCATTGGATAACGCCGCACCTACAAAGACCCCCACGGCAGCAATCGCAATAATAACTTTAAAGGATGCGGCTCTTGCGCCAATAGCTGAATTCAAGAAATTCACGGCGTCATTACTAACACCGACCGATAAATCTACGATGGCCAATACAAACAAAAATATGACCAAGAACAAATAAAATGTTTCCATTACTGATTGTTATAATTCTTGCACAAAATTCTGAAACAATTATTTCACACCGGTTACATACATATTACAATGATGTTACAACCTACGGATTAGATTCAAAAACAACCAAATATGGAATTAGGTTGAAATTAACATCAAGTATTTCTCTTTTAAGAAACACATATACTAAAGGTTTTTATATCATTTGCGATTACATATTTAGAAGGGAAATAAGTATACAAGATTCTAATTACTTGGAAAAACACTCCAAAGAAATAACGGCCGGTGTATATAACAAAAAAAGGAGCCACTCTTTCGACTGGCTCCTTCAC
>ERZ778495.128-NODE-128-length-84748-cov-7.320133_pt1 | contig 84748 bp, 88 predicted proteins | sample MGYA00433100_ERZ778495 | MGnify/ENA primary metagenome ERZ778495 (study PRJEB29527, sample SAMN07138962) | mouse gut metagenome | material: feces | host: mouse | place: China:Nanjing | collected 2016-01-25 ...
CGGGTCGATATTGTACAGCGGCATAATATCGTTGTCCGTCGAGCCGTAGGCGTTCTTTATGTCCTCCACGGAGACCGTTGCCCCGTAGCTCGGCATAGGTACGGAATTGCCGCCCGAGGAGCCGGTTTTCGTGCTCGTGCCTCCCGAACCGCTCACACTGCTGTCGGGAGAGCTATCGCTGCCGCTATTGTCGCAACCCGTCAGCAACAAACTCATACATAGTGCCGCTGCGGATATCCGCGCGAAAAAATTTCTGTTTTTCATAGTCGTCCTCCAAAAACGTGTTAAAAAAAGCCTTTCACCGATAACACGATTGAGCGGTCAAAAAGGTTGCAAAAATATTTTTTGCGCGAAAAAAATCGCTCCCTCTTTCTTTATTTATTACTATTGACAAAACCGTGTTTTGGGTGTATAATATAAATTGTATATTTGTTTATACTTTTTATGTGTACAGGGGAGTGCCGCAAGCCCTCTCAACAAAGGAAAGGTAAAATATGGGAATTATCAAATCTATCTTCGGAACTTATTCTTCACGCGAGCTTAAGCGTATCGAGCCGATAAAGCAGGCGGTTCTCGACCTTGAGGACAAGTACAAGGCGATGTCCGACAAGGAGCTTAAATCTCAGACGGGTATCCTGAAGGAGCGTCTCGCCAACGGCGAGACTCTTGACGATATCCTGCCCGAGGCGTTTGCCGCTTGCCGCGAGGCATCCGACCGCGTTATCGGCATACGTCACTATCCCGTGCAGATTATAGGCGGCATCGTCCTTCACCAAGGACGTATCGCCGAGATGAGAACAGGCGAGGGTAAGACATTCGTAGCAAGCCTGCCGTCCTATCTTAACGCGCTTACGGGCAAGGGCGTGCATATCGTTACGGTCAACGACTACCTTGCAAAGCGCGACAGCGAGCTTATGGCTAAGGTACACCGTTTTATGGGGCTGACAGTCGGGCTTATTACGCATGAACTGAACAACGATCAGCGCCGCGCCGCGTATGCCTGCGATATCACCTACGCTACCAACAACGAGCTGGGCTTCGACTATCTGCGCGACAATATGTGTATTTACAAGAAGGATCTCGTGCAGCGCGAGCCTAATTTCGCGATAGTAGACGAGGTGGATTCTATTCTCATAGACGAGGCGAGAACACCGCTTATAATCTCGGGTCAGGGCGAAAAGTCCAGCGATCTGTACGAAAAGGCGGACAGATTTGCCAAAACACTCAAAATGGACAAGGTCGTTGAGATAGACACCAAGGAGGAGTACGACAAGAACTTCGACGGCGACTACCTTGTCGACGAAAAGGAAAAGACCTGTAACCTTCTGCCTTCGGGCGTTGCCAAGGCGGAGAAGTACTTTAACGTCGAGAACCTTATGGATCCCGAGAATATGACCCTGCTCCACCATATCAACCAGGCTATCCGCGCGAACGGTATCATGAAGCTTGACGTAGACTACGTTATCCGCGACGGCGAGATAGTCATTGTTGATGAGTTCACGGGTCGTTTGATGTTTGGCCGCCGCTACAATCAGGGCTTACACCAGGCTATCGAGGCTAAGGAGGGCGTAAAGGTAAACCACGAGAGCAAGACGCTCGCGACTATTACGTTCCAGAATTTCTTCCGTCTCTATAACAAGCTGTCGGGTATGACGGGTACGGCAATGACCGAGGAGGACGAGTTCAGACAGATATACTCGCTTGATGTTATCGAGATACCCACCAACAAGCCCGTTATCCGTATAGATAACCACGATAAGATATACAAGAATGTCCACGGTAAGCTGAAAGCCGTATGCGATCAGGTGGAGGAATGTCATAAAAAGGGTCAGCCTGTGCTTGTCGGCACGGTGACTATCGAGAAGTCCGAGCAGCTTTCAAAGCTCCTCAAGGCGCGCGGTATCAAGCACGAGGTGCTTAACGCGAAGAACCACGAGCGCGAGGCGGAGATCGTCGCGCAGGCGGGCAAAAAGAACGCGGTAACTATCGCGACGAATATGGCGGGACGCGGTACGGATATCAAGCTGGGCGGTAACGCGGAGTATCTGGCGCTTGCCGAAATGCGCAAGCTCGACTATTCCGAAAAGCTCATTCAGGAGGCGACGGGCTTTGCAGAGACCGACGATGAGGAAATCATCGCAGCTCGTCAAAAGTATCAGGAGCTGAACGCGAAGTATGAGGAGAATATCAAGCCCGAGGCGGAGGAAGTGCGTAATGCGGGCGGTCTGTTTATTATAGGTACGGAGCGTCACGAGTCGAGACGTATCGACAATCAGCTCCGCGGACGTGCGGGACGTCAGGGCGATCCCGGCGAGAGCTGTTTCTACATCTCGCTTGAGGACGATCTTATGCGTCTGTTCGGCGGCGAACGCGTACAGCGCCTTATGGAGACCATGAACTTTGATGAGGACGTGCCTATCGAGGCAGGATTCCTGTCCAAGGCTATCGAGTCGGCACAGATGAAGATAGAGGGCAATAACTTCTCTATCCGTAAGCATGTACTCGATTTCGACGACGTTATGTCGCGTATGCGCCATACGATTTACTCTCAGAGAAGAAAAGTTCTCGACGGCGAGGACATCCATGACAACATTGTGCAGATGATGAACCAGGATATCGAGGAGACGGTAAAGATGTACTGTTCGGATACCGTAGCCGAAGGCTGGAATCTGGACGGTCTGCGCTCTCATTATATGAATTTGTACCTTATGGATACTGATCTGCGGTATGATATTATCGATCTTAACGATATTTCCCAGAAGGACGTTATCGAGCTTGTCAAGAAACGCGGCGAGCTTATGTATAAGCTCCGCGAGAAGGAGCTCGGCAGCGAGAGCATGCGCGAGATCGAGCGCGTGTGCCTGCTGAAAACGGTAGATCGTCACTGGACGGATCATATCGACGCTATGGACGAGCTGAAAAACGGTATCGGTCTGCGCGGCTACGCACAGCGCAATCCCGTTGACGAGTACCGCTTCGAGGGATTTGCGATGTTCGATGAGATGATCGCGGCAATCCGCGAGGAAACGGTAAAGCTCGTGCTCACCATTCCCGTGCGTATGCAGGCACCCATTCAGCGCGAGCAGGTAATGCGCCCCGATGCTCCCAATGCGGGCGGACCTCAGGCGCCGTACAGAAGTGAAAAACGCGCCGAAAAGAAAAAGAAGGGCAAGAAGTAATAAAATATTTCCCCGCTTATTAAGCGGGGAAAACTTAAGTAACGAAAGGACAGACAGCAAATGATGTTAGACGAAATAAAAAGCGAGCTTACGGATCACATTATCCCTTTCTGGAATAATCTGCGTGACGACGAATTCGGCGGCTGGTACGGAGAGGTCGACAGCGCCCTGAACGTGAACAAGAAATCCGAAAAGGGCGTAATTCTCCACTCGCGCATATTGTGGTTCTACTCCAACGCGTATATGGCGCTTAAAGACCCCGCGCTGCTCGACAACGCACAGCACGCCTATGAGTTCCTTACAGAAAAGTGCTATGACAAGGAGTACGGCGGCGTTTACTGGATGATGAATTACGACGGCACCCCATCCGACGATATGAAACACAGCTACTGTCAGGCGTTTTTTATCTACGCTTTGGCGAGCTATTACCGCGCGTGCGGAGATAAAAACGCGCTTGATATCGCGTATAAGGTGTTTGATTTGATAGAGAATAACCATGCGGACGATATCGCCTATCGCGAAAAGCTCTCCCGTGACCTTAAAAATGAGCTCGCCAACGATGAGCTTTCCGAGAACGGCTTAATGGCGGACAAGACCATGAACACCACTCTCCACCTTATGGAGGCGTACACCGAGCTGTATCTCGCGGACAAGAACGAGAAAGTCCTTGAGCGGCTGAAGTTTCAGATGAACGTCACCTACGATAAGATATTTGACAAGAACGGCGACAAGCTCATGGTGTTTTTCGACAAGAATATGAACGAGATCGGTGACGTGTACAGCTACGGTCACGATATCGAGGCGACATGGCTCATTGACCGCGCCGCTGACGTTATCGGCGATGAGGAATTCGCGAAAAAGTTCCGCGATATGAACAGCCGTATCGCCGCGAAGATCGCAAAAATCGCCTACGATAAGGACAGCGGCTCGCTGCTCAACGAGTGCGACAAGGGCGTTGTCAATCGTCAGCGCATCTGGTGGGTGCAGGCGGAGAGCGTCGTCGGTTTTCTGAATGCACATCAGCGCGGCTACGGAGACTATCTCACACTTGCGGAAAACATCTGGAGCTTTATCAGGAACAACATCTCCGACAAGCGGACGGGCGGCGAGTGGCAGTGGTCTCTCGACGATAACGGAAAACCCGACCCGAAAAACAACATAGTTGACCCATGGAAGTGCCCGTATCACAACGGAAGAATGTGTCTTGAGGTCATGAGCAGGCTTGGTTAAATAATACGATAATGCCCCCGATTTTTTCGGGGGCATTATTTATCTTTTTTTTATCGGAACCATTATATCTATCTGCCCGCTTGTCTCCTCCGGCCAACCGTTGAGCGCGCCGTAAGCCCAGTTAAGTTCTTCTTCGAAGCCGCCTATTTGTCCCGCAAGCTCCTCTTCGGTATAGTCCGTTTCGTACTGCTCGCTGTTGTTGACCCAATTTATCAGGTCTCCCCAAAGCTGAAACTCGGGAAAGCGAATAGAAAGCACCGCGTACAGTCTCCCGCCGGCATAGTGCTTTTTGACAAGCGGCTCGGGAAGCTCCATATCCTCGGGTATCGTGACCCATACCTCATAGCCGTGTGTTCCGTTCTCAAGCACTCCCGGGTTGGGACGGTTAAAGCCGAACATTCTCGCATCGGGCTTGATCTCATAAAGACGTATCTTCTGCGCAAAGTCGGTCATCACGCCAAAAACCTCTTCCTCGGGATCGTCGCCGATGCAGTGATAGGACGCGACCGTCATGGGCGGCAGCAGTACTATTCTTACGTTAAGCTCATTGCTGATATCGCTCATTTTTCGTTCTCCTTTGATATGTTATTCGGCAGAATGGCTCTGTCTCCGTTCATTATAATGTATGACACCGTGTCAATGTCAATGGGTGCGCAAAAAATAAAAGGGTAAGCGCCGCGCACTTACCTTTTTATTTTTATCTTTTTTCTCTTCTCTTTATCGGCAGCAGCAGATCAAGCTGCCCGTCTATGCCGTTTTCGGACCAGCCCATATGTGAGGAGTAGACCCAGTTTAAGTGCTCCTCCAGACAGCCGTTCATATTTTCTGCGCCGAGCTCGCTGTAATCCGCCTCGTATTCGGCGCTTTCCCACGCCCACCTGTTGAGCTCGCACCAGAGCTGAAACTCGGGGAATTTAATGGTCATTGCGGCATACAGTCCGCCCTCGAATTTTTTCTTGGTCATCGGCGCGGGAACGTCCATATCGTCGGGGATAGTCACCCAGACCTCGTAGCCGTGGATACCGTCCTCGAGAACTCCCGGGTTTGGGTGATTGAAACCGAAATACCGCGAATCCGGCTTGATCTCGTACAGCCTGCTGTCACGGATAAATTTATCAATAAGGTCGCCGACCGATTCTTCGGGGTCTTCTCCGATAACGTGATTAGACGCGACGGTAAACGGCGGCAGCATCAATATTCGTACATTCAGGTGCTTGTCAAGGTTCTCGTTAGCTCTGTCCAGATCACTAAGGCTTGTTGTTTTCTCCTTTAAAGTCGTTTTAGGGAGAGAAAGAGCGTCGACTGCCTTCATAAGCACATTGTTGCCGAGCAGATACACCCGCGCCTTTGCCTGTGTCGCCTCGTCAAGATGTGATATAAACATATTCAGCGCACTGCGTACGGTCTCAAGCGATTTTATCTCACCGTCGAGCTCCTCAACGCTCTCGCGGAGGATTTCCAGCGTCTTCATCTGACCGCTGTCCTGCAATATCACCGCGATTTTCTTTAACGGTATACGCAGTTTACGCATAACGATGATGAGCTGCAAGCGCTTTATGGTCTCCTCGTCATAGCACCTGTATGCATAGTCGTCCTTATGAAACGGGGTTATCAGACCCATTTTCTCATAATACCGCAGCATTCTCGGCGTTACGTCAAGGCTTTGCGTTACTTGGCTTATTGTAAGCTCCATATACATCTCTCCTTCCGACTTTAATTATAACGTATGACATCGTGTCAAAGTCAAGAGGAAAATAAAAAAAATCAGTCCTTAGATTTATAATACAGCATACAGTGACAAAAGCCCTCAAAATCGGGATCAGCAATTTGTCGCCTGAATTCCTCGCAGATACACTTGTTCTCGGGATTTTTTTCGCGGCGACACGGACAGTATCCTCCGCTTTTCTTTAGCCCCTCACGTATCATTTCCACTATTTCTTTGTTATCGTTTTCTTTGACTGCCATAATATCACCTCACAAAACAGCGGCACACAGATACGCTTTAGAGAAAATTTCGGCGTCAAACGTATTCGTCCGACACCGAAATACTTCTATACCGCCCGCACTTAGTATGTGCCGCAATTTCCAAATCAGTCGATCTCAACGGAAATTTTCTCGTTGGCACGAACAGCTCCCGCACGCATTACTGTACGTATAGCTTTAGCGATACGTCCCTGCTTGCCGATAACTCTGCCCATATCGTCGGGACCCACGTGCAGATGATACACGATAACACCCTCGTCGTTAGGCTCGTCAACGCTGACTTCAACGGCTGTCTTGTCCTCTACCAATGCAGTAGCAATGGTGCTAAGAAGTTCTTTCATCATAACTTTCCCTCCATAGGGGTTAAATGCCGTGGTAAATTATTGACCGGATAAGATGAATTTCTAAAATACCTATGCCTATTTAACCTTTGCTCAATAATCACTTTAAAAGTCTCTTAACTGTGTCGGTAGGCTGTGCGCCCTTTTTGATCCATTCTTCTGCCTTCTCCTTGTCTATGTTGACAACAGCAGGCTCCTTGGTAGGATCGTAGTAGCCGATCTCTTCGATGAAGCGGCCGTCACGCGGGAAACGCGAGTCGGCAACGACTACACGGTAGAAAGGTGCCTTCTTTGCACCCATTCTTCTCAGTCTGATTTTAACTGCCATAAATGTATCTCCTTTCAAATATCGTTATTTATAAAATCAAGCATACGCTTGTTTTATGCCGTAAAGTTAAGCGATACAAGCCATACTCCGATTATAATTATCATGAATGCCGAACAGCCGAGCCTTGCTCTGTGCCTTGGTTCAAGCTTTTGCGCCGATCCCTTGCCCGTGATTGCAAAAACCATCAGCAGCACGCCATACGCCGCGACCGCTGTGCCAAAGACTGTTATGACAATAGCCGTCGTCGTATCGCCCATTAGAAACCACCCATACCGCCCATTCCTCCCATATTCATGGGGAACCTCGGCATACGCTTTTTCTTGCCCTTGCCCGCAAAGCCCATCTGCTTCATGACCTTCTGCATCTGGTCGAACTGGCGGAGCAGCTGATTGACCTCCTCGACTGACGTACCCGAACCCGCGGCAATTCTGCGTTTGCGTTTCGCGTCGATAATGGAGGGCTTTTCACGCTCCTTTTTCGTCATAGATGAGATTATCGCCTTAGTGTGCGGCATCTTCTTTTCATCGATATCCTCATCCTTGATCTTCCCCGCAATGCCCGGGATCATATTCAGAATAGAGCGTATATTGCCCATTTTTTCTATCTGTTCAAACTGCGCGTACAGGTCGTTCATGTCGAACTTGTTTTCCTGGAGCTTTTTGACCGCCTTCTCCGCCGCCTTTTCGTCAATGGACGCCTTAGCCTTGTCGATAAGCGTGAGCACGTCGCCCATTCCGAGTATACGGCTCGCCATTCTGTCGGGATAAAACTGCTCGAGATCCTCGGGCTTTTCGCCGATACCCGCGAACTTTATGGGCTTGCCCGTTATTGCGAGAACCGTCAGCGCCGCGCCTCCGCGCGTATCGCCGTCGAGCTTCGTCAGAATTACGCCCGTGATGTCCAGTGTGCTGTTAAAGCTTTCCGCGACGTTCACCGCGTCCTGACCCGTCATAGAGTCAACGACAAGCAGTATCTCATTAGGCTGAGTAGTAGCCTTTATATCCTCAAGCTCCTTCATCAGCGTCTCGTCAATATGCAGACGACCCGCCGTATCTAGCAGAACGGTATCAAACCCCTGATCCTTGGCGTATTTAATGCCGTGCTGAGCTATCTCAACGGGGTTTCCCTGCCCCTCGTCAAAGACGTGGGCGCCCACCTTTTCGCCGACGATATGCAACTGCTCGATCGCCGCGGGACGGTACACGTCGCACGCGACAAGCAGCGGTCTGCGGTTCTGCCCCTCAAGCCACTTCGCGAGCTTGGCACAGTGTGTGGTCTTACCTGCGCCCTGCAATCCGCACATCATAATGACGCACGGAGGTTTGCTCGGAAAATTCAGCTTAGCGGTAGTATTACCCATAAGCTCGATAAGCTCCCGGTGAACTATATCAATGACCTGCTGCGCGGGAGTAAGGCTCTCCATGACCTGTGCGCCGAGTGCCTTTTCGCTGACCTTATTTACAAAGTCCTTCGCGACCTTGAAGTTTACATCCGCGTCCAGCAGCGCCATGCGAACCTCGCGCATAGCTTCCTTTATATCCTTTTCGGTAAGCTTTCCGTGACCCTTAAGCTTGCCGAAAACGTTATTCAATTTGGTTGACAATCCCTCGAAAGCCACGTCCGCACCTCCTAGATGGTTTCTTCTATACTTTTCAGAGCCTTTTCAAGCTCCGCAAAACGCTCGTCACTGCCGTCTTTTTTCAGCTCGCCGATCATATCCTTTATCTCGCCGAGCTTTACGGTAACGCGTTTATGCCGCTCTACCGTGCCGAGAATACGTTCAAGTTCCAACAGCCGCTTTTCGCCCTTTTTGATAAAATCGTTGACCGACTGCCTCGAAATACCGCCCATCTCCTCGGCGATCTCCGATAACGTCAGGTCGGCATTATACCGCAAGTCCAACGCCTCGCGCTGCCCCTTTGACAATATCCCGCCGTAAATGTCCAGCAATACCACAAAATCTATATTCATAAAGCGCCCTTTCGGGTGTAAGGCAATTTCTCATTACACCGACAGATAATATTATAACAAAAAAAATCCACTTTGTCAAGTGGATTTTCAAATTTTTTAATGACCGCGAAGATCAAGCTCCGAAAAAAGTTGAATTATGAAACTGTCGTGCTTTCCCAGCGCATACACTATATAAAAATCATCGGAGCTTATCTCGGTGTTAAAGCTGTATTTCCCATGCTCCGTGACCGTTATCTCTTTTCCCGTCTGCCTGCTTACGCGGCAGTATTCAATTCCGCCTTCGTAGTAGAACTCTTCAAGCTCCTCCGGCGTCAGCCCGCTCTCTATCAGTATCGCGCCCATATACTGAATACCGTTTCCGTTTCCCCAAAGCTTTCCCGCCGCGGACGTCTTCTCGGCTATGCGGGTATCTTCGGGCAGCGGCAGGGCGCTCAGCTCGTCTGCGACCTTTTTCGCGTGCAAATCGTTCACCACGGGAATAGAAACGCAGAACACAACTCCCAAAATCACGACCGCCGAAATAATTATCAAAGCCGCTTTACTTTTCTTGGACATAGCTCTCCTCATTTATAAAGATAACAGTAAAAATTGCGCACCTCTATTCCCGTCAATCTTCCCATGGCTTCGGCGTGTATTTCGGCGTAATAGGTATGCCCATTTACATTGAGCGAATAAAGGCACGGCGTTTTGCAGCCGTGAGTGCTGCCGTGGAATTTTTTGGTCGGACGGTCGTCAAGCACAAGACCGTTCAGTTTTTGATACAATTCAAGTCTGCCCTCGGGGGTATCGTCGGCGAACTCCTCCTCGGAGATAATGCTTTTCAGCTCCTTTGAGAGCATGGAATATTTTAAATTATTCTCCCAACCGTACGCAGCGCAGTCCTGACACAGCTCGTAGCTCCTTATCGAGTTGATGTATATAGTTATCCCCGCCGCAATAAGCAGCGCCGCGAGTATCAATACGGAACATACTACGATCCTTTTTCTTTTTTGCATTTCTTTTCCTCCGTTCGCTTTGATACGACAAACCGCCTTAACAAAAATATTAGCAAAACAATGCCCGCTGCCGCCGCGCATACCGTTCCTGCGATCAGCGTTATAATATACCGTTTCCGCGCGGTAAGGTCGATAAACGTGCCGTATTCAAAATCACATTCGCCGATATTGTTTGAAATAAATCTGTCTACCTCACGGTCGACGCTTTTCATGCCATAGTCAAACTTTTTCACGGTACCGCGGACGACAAATTTCGTTTTCGCGCGTCCGCTGTCCGGTTCAAAAAGCTCGGAGGACCACCCCTTGTCGGCTTTGACAAGACAACCCTTCGGAGAGTCGCCGAGCGAAAAGACCGCGTAGTAATATTCATTGCCCATTATGGGGTCATGACAGGTGATGATCCATGTACCAAGCTCGGGCTCTATCTCCGTTCTGTCGCCGGGCTTGGGATCGGTTTTATTTATCGGTCTGAAAATGCCGATAAGTGAGAACACCGTAAGCAGTACTCCCGCCGCGAGCACAAATAAGACTGCCGCCGCAAATCTACGTTTTTTCATTGGTAACCTCCCGTTTTCTTCCGAATATTCTTTGTAGCAGCTTTGCCAGAGCGCAGCCGATAACTCCTCCGAGCGTGTTCATAATGATGTCGTCAATATCGCACGCGCGTCCGAAAAACGGCTGGATAAGCTCCACGGTGCAGGTGGTTCCCAGACAGATCAAGTCGACCTGCCACCATTTCAACTTCTTGAACGCAACGGGCAGCAGAAACCCGAGCGGCACGAACAGGGCGATATTTGCGCGTATTTCAAAATCATGCAGCAGCGCGAACGGTTTACGCTCCACGAACAGCCAGCGTAGCACCTCGAAATTCCGCGCGTAGTAGCCGCCGCGGAATGCGACCTCGAGTTGAGCGGGGTCGGACAGCAGCATTTGAATAAGGTCGGGAACGGGATACCACACGATATTCACCAAAGCCGCGATATATCCCGCAAGCAGCGCGCGTGCTGTTTCTTCGGGTATCGTTTTACGGCGTTTGCGGCGGGCTTTCAGCCAAATCGTCCGCACGGGAATATAGAGCGCCGTTACGATAACCGCGCAGAACGCCGCGGACGCTATATTGTAATCGTAAATTATATGCGTATATTTTCCCATGGCGCTCCCCCCTTTTTTGAGATTATAACATATTTTCCGTGCCAATGCAAGCAATGTAAGGAAAATGTAAGAAAATCGTAAGTAATTGCCCATATATAAAAATGTGTATAAAGTCGTTGACAAGGGAGCGAATTTGTGGTACAATATATAGTGTATCAGTGTACAAGTAATCAACAGGGAAGTGATATACGTGAAATGTGCACGCTGTGGCAAGACGTTTGATGAGATCCAACAGGACTATTGCGGTTTTTGCAGAACCGTTCACAATAAAAAAGGCGAGGCTATTCGTGACCTAAAGAGCATTCTGCGCTATATAGCCGACAGATACGGCGAGCAGACAATTCTCGACCGCAGGCGCACCGACGCTCTTATCGCGGACTATTTCCCTAAGGAAACCGCCGCACGCCGGCTTTGCTACGTCGCGTTGTACGACGGCTGCGCTCAAAAGCTGTATGCGGTGCGCGAAAAGCCCTTTGAGGTACGGTGTGCGGCCGGAGCGAGGTGCATCAAATCGCTCCGGGACGAGATCGGACTTAAAGGCAGAGTCGCCGCGGACGCCGTTGAGGCGGTAGGCAGCGCCGTAGGGTGTGAGATATCGTTTAAGAAGTCCGAAGCGTTGCCCGCGAGCGAAACCGAGAGCAAAAAGAACATCACCGACCCCGCCGAGCAGTATTCTCTCGGACGGCATTTCGACCGTATCCGTGAGTATGAAAAGGCGCTGTACTGGTTCGAGTCGGCGGCTTTGCAGGATCACGGCGAGGCGGAGTACTATATGGGCAGCTATCGTCTTGAGGGCCGAGGCGGAATACAAAATCTTGCTCAGGCCCGTGAATGGTTTGTCCGCGGCGCGGAAAACGGTGTTGCGCAAGCCGAGTATATGGTCGGCTATTTCTACGCGGAGGGAATCTCCTGTGAGGTTGACGAGGGCAAGTCGTTCAAGTGCTTTCTTAACGCGGCGAAAAAAGGCTGCGTGGAAGCTGTAAATATGGTTGCTCTCTGCTATGAGAACGGCGTACATACCGAGAAAAATCCCGAGCTCGCCAAGAAGTGGCGCAGGCAGCTTGCTGGCGGTGAGGCAGTTGTTATCGCTCCCGAGAACGAAGCTCCCAAGCTCCCCGATCCCGACGTTGAAGTCCCCAAACCACTCCCCAACGACGGCGAGGAGTTGTATCAGAGTGCAAGGCGCTGTTTAGCGGAAAAGGACATGGAGGGCGCGGCGCTGTTTTACAAGCAATCCGCCGAGATGGGGCACGCGAGGGCGCAGTGCTCCTACGGAAAGTGCCTGTACACGGGCAACGGCGTTCCGAAAGACCCCGCGGAGGCGTTCCGTTGGTTCAAGACCGCCGCCGATCAGGAGCTGAATATCGCGCAGTACAATCTCGGCGTTATGTATTTAAAAGGAGTGTACGTTCCCAAGGATCATACCGAGGCGCGGAAATGGTTTGAAAAGGCGGCGCAGAACGGTCACGAGGACGCGGCTAAGATACTTAAAAAGCTGAAGTGATGGGAGAGTTATTTTGGAACAGTTAATAACGGAAAATTCGCCCGTTGTGTATTACGTCAGCGGCAGAGACCGTGACGAGTGGGTGCTTTTCATTCACGCTGCCTTTGTCGATCATAGAATGTTTACAAAACAGATTGATTATTTCAAAAGCAAATACAACGTGCTGGCAGTTGATATTATAGGTCACGGAAAGTCGGTTGAAACCAAAAAGGGCGACAGCATAAGCAAAATGTCTGATTGGATAAATGATATTCTCAAGGCCGAGTATATTGAAAAGCTGCATATCGTCGGTGTTTCGCTGGGATCGGTCATAGCACAAGACTTTGCAAACCGTTACCCCGGTGCGGTAAGCTCGCTGGCTTGTTTCGGGGGTTATGACATCAATAATTTCGACGTGGAGACGCAGAAGAAAAACGGCTCGGCGCAGGCGCTTATGATGCTGAAAGCTATGTTTTCCGTGAAGTGGTTCGCGAAAGCAAACAAGAAAATATCCGCGTATACCACGCAGGCGCAGGAGGAGTTTTATGAAATGAACATTCGGTTTCCGAAACGGTCGTTTATGTACTTATCCGCCCTGAACAGCATGGTAAACAAATTCCAAACAAAGCCTCGCGAATATCCCCTGCTTATCGGGTGCGGGCAATTCGATATACCTCTGGAATTGGAAATGCTCAAAGAGTGGAAAAAACGTGAGCCTGCCGCCAAGGTCGTGATTCTCGAAAACGCCGGACATTGCGTAAATATGGACGTGCCTTTGGAATTTAATTCCGTTATGTATGAATTTTGGAGCAAAAAAATATAACATCGGCTCTCTAAAAGGAACCGATCAGAACTGATGGAGGAAACACAATGAAAGCAGCAGTTATTTTAACGAAATGCAAGCAGGCACACGACCTGTTCGGCATACGCACCGAGCAGCGCGAGGACGGCGACTGGTACGCCACATGGGCGTTCAAGGTGAGCGAGCACACGGCGGGGCGCGAGAAGTTCGGCGACACCGAGATATCGGGCAACGTATACGTTACTACGGAATATCCGTCCTGTCCGTACTGCGGCGCTAAGGGCTTTTTCCAGTGCAGCGAGTGCGGCAAGACCACCTGCTGGGACGGCGAGAATGAGACCGTTTGCGAGTGGTGCGGAAACGCAGCCGAGACCTCCGCGGAGGAGAACTTTGAGTCGCTTTCGGGAGGCGGATTCTGATGCTGAAAATAGGCGACAGCGTGCCGCTCGAGCTTGGCGGCAGCGCGGCGATAACGGCGGTTCTCGGCTCGGGCGGACAGGGCACGGTCTACCGCGCGGAGTTCGCGGGGAAGGAGTACGCGCTCAAGGTCTACTTTCCGAATAAGCTCCGCAGACCCGACATTTTCCGCGACAATCTCCGTACGCTCTGCGAGGACAAGTCGGCGCACGGTGCGTTTCTTATGCCGCGTTTGCTCACCGCGCATATTGACGACAGCTTCGGCTTTTTAATGGATATTATACCCGAGGACTACAAGCCGTTTTCGGATATTCTCAACGCGCGCGTAAAGCTCTCCGGGTTGTATTCCGTGGTGAATTCCGCGATAAAGATAACTGCGGCGTTCCGCAAATTGCACAACAGCGGAAAGAGTTATCAGGACATGAACGACGGCGGATTTTTCATTCGTCCGTCGGACGGCGACGTGCTCATCTGCGATTGCGACAACATAGCCCCATACGGCGAACATCTGGGCATTGCGGGCAAGCCGGGCTACATGGCGCCCGAGATAGTCCGCGGCGAGAAAGCTCCCGACAAGTACACCGACCGCTATTCGCTGGCGGTAGTGCTGTTTCGTCTGTTATTGCGCGGCGACCCGCTGGAGGGCGGACGCGTGCTGAAAAGCGTCTGTCTTACCGAGGAGGCGGAGCGTCGGCATTACGGATTTGAGCCGATATTCGTGTATGACCCGGAGGACGACAGCAACCGTCCCGTGCGCGGCGTTCACAACAACATCATCAAATTCTGGCGTATTATGCCCGATTACATAAGAGAGGCGTTCGAGTTTTCGTTCACGACGGGCTTGAACGAGCCGTCAAAGCGCCTTATTGAGAAGCAGTGGCTCGATCTGTTGAAGCGTCTGCGCGGCGATATCACGGCGTGTCCGTGCGGAATACAGAACTTTCTCCCCGCCGTTGAAGCGGACGACGAGGGCAAGCTTATCTGTCCGTGCGGAACGCATTACGCGAAGCCGCTGTCGCTTGTCGGTGCGAAAATGAGCGTGCTTTTGTTCGACGGCGCGAAGCTGTTCAACGAGGACGTTTCGCTCGAGGCCGAGGTAGTCCGCAACAAGAAAAATCCCGGGCTGTGGGGACTTAAAAATCACGGCGCGGAGGATTGGCAGTGCACTCTCCCGAACGGCGAAGAAAAGACGATAGCGAGCGGAAAAGCCGCGCCGATCTTCACGGGAACGAGTGTTATTATAGGCGGAGAAAAGTACGAGATCAAGGACTGAACCGTATGAACGTTAAAAGGACAGGTTGGATATTGCTGGCTGTCGCGGTCGCTGCCGTTGCCGTGTTTATATTATGCGTTATCTTTTCGGGTCCGGAGGAGAATGCGTTTACTTGGCGCATGTTTTCTGTGTGTATGCCCGTGGCGGGCGTTTGCTTCACGGGTGCGGCGATAGCGGCGTTTATTGATTATATAAGGAAACGGTGATCGTTTTTGCGGTTATCCGCATAGGAAAATAGGAGAATTTATGAAATACCAAAACCCCATAGTAAGGGGCTTTTACCCCGATCCGTCCGTTTGCGCGGCGAACGGAAAATATTATCTCGTATGCAGCTCGTTTCAGTACTTCCCGGGCGTGCCGCTTTTCGAAAGTGACGATCTGGTCAACTGGACGCAGATAGGTCACGTGCTCACTCGGAAAAGTCAGGTAATGTTGGATAAGATCGCGAGCTCCGGCGGAGTGTTCGCGCCGACTATCCGTTTCAATAACGGACGTTTTTACATGGTGACGACCAACGACTCCACCCACAAGAATTTCTACGTATACACCGACAATATTTACGGTGAATGGAGTGAGCCCATTGAGGTCGATCAAGATGGCATAGACCCGTCGCTGTACTTTGAGGACGATTGCGTGTACTTTATGAGCAACGGCACGGACGACGAGGGCAAAGGCGGCGTAGTTCAGTGCGAGATCAATATCGCGACGGGGAAAAAGCTCTCGCCAAGCAAATGTATATGGCAAGGCACGGGCGGACGTTTCCTCGAAAGTCCGCATCTCTACAAAATAAACGGTACTTACTACCTTATGGCAGCCGAGGGCGGTACGGAGTACGGTCACATGATAACCTGCGCGCGCTCCGACAGTGTATGGGGACGTTTCGAGAGCTTCCCGAAAAATCCCGTCATCACCAACCGCAACAAGGCGCCATATATAATTCAGGGCATAGGTCACGGCGACCTTATCCAAGACAAATACGGTGATTGGCATATTCTCTGTCTGGGATTTCGTCAGCTTGGCGAATGGACACCGTATCACAATCTCGGGAGAGAAACATTCCTTGTTCCCGTTACGTTCAACAGTGACGGCACGTTTTACGCGGGGTATGACGGCACCTGCGATTTTGAGTACGAGATAAAGGGCGATTTTTCTCAGGAGCGCTGCTGCCGTTACACGTTCGCGAATTCGCGGCTTGAATGGGTAAACCTCCGTCACCCCGTAACGGAAAACTACGAGCTGACCGACGAAAAGGCAGTCCTCCGAGGTACGGAAAAAACGCTCGACGACGTCGACAACCCGACGTTTCTCGGGATACGTCAGCGCGAGTTTACAGGCACTTTCCGCGTTAATGTAACGCTCGAAAGCGGCGAGGCGGGAATTACCGCGTATATGTGCGAGCAGGAGCATTACGATATCGCCGTTAGGAAAACGTCAGACGGTCATGAAGTCTTGGCGAAGCTGAATATCGGCGGAATTAAGCATATTGCAGGTACTTGTCCGATAAGCGGAAACAGCGCCGAGCTTATTATCCGCATGGACGACATCGGCTATACGCTGATAGTTTCCGGCGAGGACGGCGATACGGTTCTCGGATACGGTCAGGCGAAATATCTGTCGAGCGAGGTTTCGGGAGGATTTACGGGAACGGTTCTCGGACTGTACGCCGTAAATGGAACGGCGGAGTTCACCGAGTTCGAGTACACAATATCATAGGAAGAAGTGGATTTAATGGATAATTCGTTTATTACTCCCAAGGGACACAAAAATTTTAAAGCTAAAATCCTTTTTAACGAAACGGGCAAGATACAGTGGGGCGCGGTCGCTTATATAGAAAAAAACGGCGGCGGTCCCGAGGGCAATCACACCCACAACGACAATCACATCTTTATTGTCGTTGACGGCGAGGTCAAAGTGTTTTTAAATGACGAAATCCATATCGTAAAAAAAGACGAAATGTTTTTTGTTGACGGAATGATACCGCACTCTATCTGGAATAACGGTGATACGACCGCAAAAGTAATTAAAATTTCTGTCGCAAGGGAAGAAGTATGATATGGAAGTCGATATCAGAAAAGCCGAGCCGCGCGATATACCGCGTATTATGGACTTACTGTCGCAGGTACTTGAGGTTCACGCAACGGGGCGTCCAGACCTGTTCAAATCGGGAACGACAAAGTACGCCCCCGCGGAGCTTGAGGAAATAATCGCTGACCCCGAGCGCCCGATATTCGTAGGCGAGCGTGACGGCGTTGTACGGGGCTACGCGTTTTGTGTATTTGAGCGGCATAATGAACAAAATACTCCCGAATTTACCACGCTGTATATCGACGACCTCTGCGTCGACGAAAAGGCGAGGGGAATGCACGTCGGCAAAGCGCTGTACGAGTACGTTCTCAAATTCGCCAAGGAAAGCGGCTGCTACAACGTCACGCTGAACGTCTGGGCGTGCAACGATAGCGCAATGAAGTTCTACGAGAAATGCGGACTTTCGGTGCAGAAGATCGGAATGGAAAAGATACTGTAAAAAAGCGGGGGAGCGAAATGCTCCCCCTAAATTTATAATATGGGCAGGAAATCGATTGACCTTAGTTTAAGGATATGGTGGTGTTGCCTATAACAAGCGCCTCCACTTCCGAAACGTTTACGGGGTAGAGCCACTCGAATATGGGATCCTGCGCATAGACCTCGCCGCTGTCCGAACTCTCCTTGGTGTAACTGCGGTCTGCGCCGTCCTCGAACGGGCGGAAAGCTTTAGCGTCCATTATCGTGCCGTCCTTGAGCTTTATTTTAAACTCATTGTATATGGTGTTTACGTCGAGCGCGCCCGCAGAGACATTGCCGTTTTCATCGGGGTTCTCAACGCGCTGCTCGCCCCAGTCAACTCTGAAGCATACGCTGAACGGCGTAAGCTGAATGTGGCTTCTCTCCCCTCGCTTGTAACTGTAAAGACGTCTTTCATATATAAGACAATTTTAACTTGTAATTTGTCACACTCACAATAAAAAAATCAAAAAAGCGCCCCCGTCGGGCGAACAGCCAAACGGGGGTAATACAAAGAAAGGAGGTATGAGCTTGCTGCCACAGTCCGAAACTCGTGCTGTGAGAACAAGTTAAAAAATGAAAAACATTGAGTGTTGTCAAAATCAATAAACGATTATACCACGCCGCCCTTGCTGATGTAAACGGGGAAGTCTGCGGAACCCGTAATCGTGCGGTTCTTGGTGATGGTAACGTCTTTGTCAGCGATAGCGTTGATGAACGAAGCTTTTTCCTCGATGACCGCGCCCTGCATTACGATACTGTCCTTGATAACAGCGCCCTTGCCTACCTTGACGCCGCGGAACAGAACGGAATTCTCGACATATCCGTCGATAATGCAGCCGTCCGCAACAAGCGAGGACTTAACAGAGCAATCGATACCGTACTTAGCGGGAGCAACGTCGCGAACCTTGGTATAGATCGGTGTATCCAGTGAGAATACCTCACGCGAGATATCGCGGTTCTTCATATCCATAGTCGCCTTGTAGTATGTCTTCATCGAGTCTATTATTTCAAAGTACTTTTCATACTTGTAGCCCATTACCTTAAAGTCGTGCAGCTTGTGCTGAAGTATATCGGTCTCAAAGCTGTACAGACTGCGGCACTCGCTCTCGCGGATAAGATCGTCGAGGAAAGCTCTGCGCATTACATAAACGTTGAGCGCAACGTTCATCTCGCCGCTGATAGCGGGTCTTGCCAGCACGTCGTATACAACGTTGTCCTCGTTAACGCAGAGCACAGTCTGCGTAAGTGCTCTCTCAACGGAATAAATGCCGCTGCCGTAAACGCAGGTGATATCTGCTCCGTTCTTCTCGTGGAAGTCAACGATAGGGCGCATATCCATATTCGCAATGACGTTGCTGTCCGCCATTACAACGTACTCGGCGTTGCTTTCGCGAATAAACTCGGCAGCGCCCGCAAGCGCCTCAAGTCTGCCGCGGTAAATGCCCGTGCCCTCTCTGCCGTAAGGCGGAAGAATATGCAGACCGCCCGTCTTGCGCGCCAGATCCCATTCGGAGCCCATGCCAAGGTGGTTCATCAGCGAATAGTAATTCTGCTTTGTGATAATGCCGACTTGTGTAATGCCCGAATTTACCATTCCCGACAGCGGAAAGTCTATCAGACGGTACTTGCTGCCAAACGGAACGCTTGCCATCGCTCTCGCCTTAGTCAATTCGGGAAGGGTCTGCTCGTGCATATTAGCAAAGATTAAACCCAGAACTTTAGCCATACTTGCCATATCAAACGATCCTCCTATTATTATATATCCTTAGAAATCATAGCCTTAGGCGGCGCGACTGCCTTATCCGAAACGTTCACCTGATGTCCGATAACGGCAACGCCCCATTGCGATTTGTCCTGGATAAGCTCGGGACGCTCGCCGATATGCGCGCCCTCGCCGATAACGCAGTCCTCGCCGATAATAGCGTACTCGATAACAGCGCCCTTCTTGATAACGGAATTCGGCATTATAATGGAGTCGCGGACGATAGCGCCTTCCTCGACCGTAACACCGGCAAACAGCACCGAGAAATCGATCATACCATTGATTTCGCAACCCTCAGCGATCATTGAATTTTCGATCATCGACTGCGGGCCTGCATAATGCGGCGGCATGACAGGGTTGCGCGAGTAAATCTTCCAGCTGTCGTCCAGCAAATCAAGCGGAACGTTCGGATCGAGAACGTCCATATTAGCTTCCCACAGCGAGTCGATAGTGCCGACGTCCTTCCAGTATCCGTCGAAATGGTAAGCTACCATTTTTTCCTTATTCTCCAGCATTGCGGGGATTATATTCTTGCCGAAGTCCTTAGTTGCGCCCTCGTCGTTTTCGTTGTCGATAAGATACTTGCGCAGCTTAGCCCATGTGAATACATAAACTCCCATAGAGGCAAGGTTGGATTTCGGCTCCTTCGGCTTTTCCGCAAACTCATAGATAACGTCGTCATTATCAACGCTCATTATACCGAAGCGGGGAGCCTCCTCCCACGGCACTTCAAGTACTGCGATAGTAGCGTCTGCATTGTGTTTCTTGTGGAAGTCTACCATCTTAGAGTAGTTCATCTTGTAGATGTGGTCTCCGGAGAGAATAGCGACATATTCGGGATTGTAACGGTCAATAAAGCTGATGTTCTGGTAAATAGCGTTCGCCGTGCCCGAGTACCACGACTTGCCCGAGGCTGTCTCGTAAGGCGGCAGAACGTGAACACCGCCGTGTGCGCGGTCAAGCCCCCACGGCTGACCGTTGCCGATATACTCGTTAAGCACCATAGGCTGATACTGCGTCAGTACGCCCACCGTATCGATACCCGAGTTTACGCAGTTGGACAGCGGGAAGTCAATAATTCTGTACTTGCCGCCATACGGTACGGCAGGCTTTGCCATGTCCTGAGTAAGCGCGTAGAGACGGCTGCCTTGACCGCCAGCCAGCAGCATAGCAACGCACTCTTTTTTAATGTGGTTCATATATATTCCTCCTGATACATTATTTGCCGTTATTTTTTGCCTTAACCGTTTTCTCGGTATCGGGCTATTTAGCCTTTTCCGTTTTCACAGCCTTTTCAGTTTCATCTGATTTCTCTTCACTTTCAACCCTCTTATCCGTGTGGGGATGAGCAAGAGTTTCCGTAAACTCGACCTCAACCGCCTCTTCGGGATCGCGGATATTGACGGGCTTGAAATACATCACCGACATAGGCGGGATATCCAACGATATCCTGTACTGCTCGCTGTGCATCGGCTTTTTCTTGGCGGTGACGGTTTTATTTGTGATACCGCTTCCGCCGAACTTCACATCGTCCGAGTTGAATATCTCCTTGTAATCCGCGTAATACGGAACGCCGATCTCATATATTTCGTGACGTACAGGCTGGAAGTTGCACACAACAATGACCTCGTCCTTGTTTCTGGCAATTCTCCTGAACGCGATAACGGAGTTCTGATTGTCCTCCGCCGATATCCAGTGGAAGCCTTCCCAACTGGTATCGCACTCCCACAGCGCGGGAGTTTCCTTGTAAAGCTTGTTGATAGCCTTTACATACTCGTGATATTTGTAGTGAGGCTCAAATTCGAGAACCTCCCAGTCAAGCTGCGACTGGAAATTCCACTCCTTATACTGAGCAAATTCCTGACCCATAAACATCAGTTTTTTTCCGGGATGAGCCATCATATAGCCGAGGAACGTCCTCATTGAATGGAATCGATATTCGCGCGGACCTCCCATTTTATCCAGCATTGAGCATTTTCCGTAAACAACCTCGTCGTGGCTTATCGGGAGCACATAGTTCTCGGAAAACGCGTAGTAGAACGAGAACGTCACCAGATTATGGTTGTATGGTCTGCCGAGCGGATCCATGCTCATATAGCGGAGCATATCGTTCATCCAGCCCATATTCCACTTGAAGTTGAATCCAAGTCCGCCGATATCCGCAGGCTTTGTTACCATAGGCCAGGCGGTGCTCTCCTCAGCAATCATAAGTATATTCGGGTGCTCCCTGAATACCGCCGCATTGAGCTTCTGCAAAAACGCGATAGCTTCAATATTCTCCTTGCCTCCCTGCTTGTTCGGACGCCATTCGCCCTGTCTGCGGTCGTAGTCGAGATACAGCATGGAAGCCACGGCATCCACGCGCAGACCGTCGATATGGTACTTCTCTATCCAGTAATTTGCGTTGGAAACAAGATACGACTGTACTTCGGGCTTGCCCCAGTCGAATATGTGAGTGCCCCAGTTTTTGTGCTCACGCTTGAGCGGATCGATGTACTCATAGCAGCTCTCGCCGTCCCACTCGTACAAGCCTGCCGCATCCTTCGGGAAATGCGCGGGAACCCAGTCCGCGATAACGCCGATACCAGCTTGATGACACTTGTCGATAAACGCCATAAAGTCATGCGGAGTACCGAAGCGCGACGTAGGCGCAAAGTAACCGATCTGCTGATATCCCCATGAGCCGTCGAACGGATACTCTCCGATAGGCATAAGCTCAACGTGAGTATAACCCATTTCTTTGACGTAAGGAATGAGCGCGTCCGCCAGCATGGTGTAGCTGAGATAATTCTCGCCCGATTTCCTCCACGAGCCGATATTTACCTCATAAATATTTATCGGGCTTTCATAGACGTTGGTCTTTGAAAGCGTATCCATATACTTCTTGTCCTTCCATGCGTACCCTTCGATGTCGAAGAACCTGGTAGCAGTATTCGGGCGCAGCTCCATATGATATCCGTAAGGATCCGCCTTGAGCTTGATAAGTCCGTCGGGTGCCTCTACGCTGTACTTGTAGTTATCGAATTGCTTAATGCCCTCAACATACAGCTCCCAGATACCGCCGTCGCTGATCTTGTTCATATAGTTCAGCGTTCTGTCCCAGTGGTTGAAATCGCCGACAATGCTTACCGACTTTGCGTGAGGTGCCCAACACCTGAAAACGACGCCGTTCTTTTCCTTGTGAGAGCCAAAGAAATCATAAGCATGCGCGTTCTCGCCCTGGTGGAATAAATGCAGTGGTACATTGTATTGCTCGGGAACAATAATTGACATATTACTAATACCTCCCTTTAAAAAGCTTGTTATTATACAAGCTCAGACCTCTGTAAAAACACGTCACGCCCAATTTGATTATTTTCAACAAAAACCAAACTCAAGCATCGTATTTCTTTATCACTATTGTAGCATATATGCCAAAATTTTGCAAGAGCTTTGTTAATTTTTTATGTAATTTAACATTTTCTTGTTAATTTTTTAGCAATATTTCACAATGTTTTTAGCGCAAAATGTTTGAAAACGTTTTCATAGAAGTTATTTTTTGAATTTTTTTCCGTTATCTGGAAATTTTAGTGAGAAAAAACAGAAATTAATGTAGCTGTGATTTTGCTTTTTTTCGTTAGGTTGACTGCCTTTTGCTATATAATGTTTCTATATGTGTAACATTAAGAAACATACTGTAATGAATGGAGATCAACCAATGAACAAAAACAAACACCACAGCTGCGATAAATTCTAATTTAATTCCCCACCGCCACAGCAATAACGCTGATATCATCATCTCTCCCGTTTTCCGCGGAGCGAGCCGCCTTAGCGATACGCTCCGAGAGTTCACACGGTTCGATGCGTTGTGACAGCTCCCGTGAGAGCCATTGTTCGTCAAAAACCGCGCCGTCGGTGGTCATGACGATAACGTCCCCCGCTCCCACCGTAAATTTCTGCGCGGGTACGGTGAGCTTTCCACCCAGTCCTGCGGGCGGCGATGACAACGTTGCCCGAACAAGCTTGTCCGAGGACTTTATATAGGTAGTCGCCGCTCCCGCCTTATAAACGGCACATTCGCCGCTGTTGAGGTCGAGACGGCAGATGTCGAGCGTCGCAAAGCTCTCGTCGGCGCTCTTTATCATAAGCACATTGTTAACGGTTTCCAGCGCCGCCGGCAGTGAGATGCCGCCCTTGAGCAGTTTGGACAGCACCGAGCACGCCATTGCCGAGTCGACCCTCGCGCGGCTGCCCGTGCCCATTCCGTCCGAGAGTATAACATAAAGCGCTCCCGACGCGTCGGTGAACGTGTCATAGCAGTCGCCGCAGACATTGTTCTGTCCCTTAGGAAGCTGAAACGCGCCGATCTTCGCAGAAAGCGCGGTGCGTTCGTTTGTCGTAATGCGTATACGTCCGCTGCTTCCCGTGATCTCGGGAAGCTCCAGATCACGCCCGAGCGCCTTTATCAGCAGTGTGCCCAGATATTCGCGGGTAACGCGCGGCTCTGTGGTGCCGTAAGCCTCAAACCGAAGCTTTCCGCGCCTGTCAAACATAACAAACGCCTGCGGCAGCTCCACGCCATTCTCGCGAAGTAGCTTTTCGGCGCGTTTTTCTGCGGTTCTTGCGCGATTAGCCGTCTTGACCTCCGCCCTCAACGCACCCATATCGCGCAGAATATCCCGCACACCCTCCAGCTGATCTATGTAAATACGCCGCAGTTCACGTATTCGCCGCTCGTCGGCGGCAGCCGAAACGTACCTCGAATACTCCGACGATATCGCGCGGATAACGCTGTTCTTGTTTACACACTCCTCCGCGCATTCGGGCGACATCGAAAATTCCGTAAGCTCAAACCCCGTCCGCAGTTGAGTTACCAGTCTCGAAAATTCCTTGCGGAACTGCTCGTATTTCTTTCCCCAGCATACCATGGAATTAGGACATGAACGGCAGGCTCTGTCGGCGGCGCGTTCCGCTATCTTTTCGGGATTGGTTGAGTATTTTCTGTCCAGCGTATCGGCGGCGGCATTGATACCGCTCCCGATGCCGCCGATAGCGTCCGCGGCAAAGTTCAGACGTTCGCGGAGCATAAGCGCGACCGTATTGTCCGAGAAATCGCTTTCGGGTACTTTGATCTTTTCGATAGGTATGCACACAAAAGCCGCCGCGGCGACCGCAGCCTCAACAAGTATTTTCCATGAATTATCGTCAATGCCGAGCACCACCGTGCTGACGGCGCAAAAAAACATAAATCCGACCGCGCGAACTATCTTCCCGTATTTCGTGAACGCTCCGCTAGCTACTGCCGAAAACGCGATAACAGCCGCACCGACCGCCGTGCCGTTCGCGCAAAATCCGAGTACCGCGGGCACGGCGATAGCTGCGCACCAAGCCAGCCCTCGCCTTGCGGTAACAGTGAGCAAAACAAATCCGAGTATCAGCCTGCCGATATTTGCAAACGGATAATCCAGTGCCCCAAGCGAAAGAAATCCGAGCGCCGTCACTATACAGCATAAAGAGCAGTCGCGCGGCTCGGAGATATCGGGATCACGCGTCCTGCTTATGTCGCACAGCAAGCATATGCACAGTGCAAGCAGACCCGAGACCAGCGCTGCGACTATCGTTATCAGCAGCGCCGAGGTATCGCCGACCTCCGCGATACGTGCGAAAAACACCGCGAACGCCGCCGCGAAAAAGCGTTCGGCAGCACGCAGTTTAGTGTTATTAAGATCTGGAATGAACCGCGCCGCCAGAACTATCCCCATAGCCGCCAGTCCCAGCAGCGCGCTTGGAAATCCGTGCAGCACAGCCCCGAGCGCTCCCCCGAACGCCGCGCATAAGCTGCGTTTCCCCGACAGTCCCGCGACTAATGCCGCCGCTGTCGGAGCAGCTGAAAGCCCCGAAGAGCCAAGCTCCGCGCCCAGTCCGAGAACCGCCCAGACCGCGTTTTCCTTCAAAAATACTCCCCAGTGCGAGAAATCTGTTTCCCGCTTGAATAATGCCGCTTTTTCAGTCATAATTTTTTTCGTCCTTTCTGTTGCATTTCCCCTTGCGGTTATTAAATAATAACACGTAAAGGACGAAAAAGCTGTCGTAAACGGTTGTTGGATTTTAAGGGTTTGTTGACTTTTAGGATAAAAGTTTGACAAAATCAAGGGTTTGTGATACAATATAGGACATTAAATTAGAATTTAGTACAACTGTGCAAAACAATAATTTATATCAATAACAAAAGCGCTCCTTATAATTTTCTTACAATTATGATTTTTTTATGATATTTTATTCTGCGGCAGGATAACGGTGAAAATTATTCTTTCGTTTTCGCTTTCAGCAGTGATACTTCCGCCGTGGAGTGTAACTATCTCCTTGGCTATCGCGAGACCGAGGCCCGCGCCGCCCGTGCCCGTGGAGCGGGCGCTGTCGAGACGGAAGAACTGCTCGAAAATACGGTCGAGCTTCTCCTTGGGAACTGTCTTTCCGCAGTTAGCTACGGTGATCGTAACAATACCGTTTGCAGCGGTCATGGCAAGAGTTATCTCGCTGTTCGCATAGCTGTAATTCACGGCGTTGCGGAACAGATTATCGAATACACGCGCCAGCTTATCGGGGTCGCAGACAAGCTCTGTTTCTGGCTGTATGGCTGCGGTGCAGGTCAGATCCTTTTCGGCGAATACGGGATAAAACTCACTTACCGTCTGCTCAAGCATTCGGCTCAGGCTTATACTTTGCGGCTCAAGCGTGAGCGTTGTAAGACTGAAGCGTGTGATGTCGAAAAATTCGTTAATAAGCTGCTCCAGCCGTTCCGCCTTGTCGAGCGCTATGCCCGTGTATCGGGCGCGGATCTCGGATGATATTTCGGGCTCGTCGCGCAAAAGCGTGAGGTAGCCGATTATGCTCGTGAGCGGCGTTTTCAGATCGTGCGCCAGATAGATGATAAGATCGTTTTTGCGCTTTTCGGCTTCATGGGCAAGCTCTGCGTTTCTGAGAGCGCGTTCGCGGACGGTGTTCAGTTCATACTGTATCTCATAGAGTGCGCGGTTGAGCAAAATCTGCTCCTCGCTCGGGTACGCGAGCTGCTTTGCCGCGGCGACTATCTCGTCGATATAATTCAGCGGCCGGATAACGAAAAAATACGTTATCGCGAACCAGCCTATCAGCAGTATCACTGCGCAGATCGAAAATATATTTTCGCGGATGAAGTTAAGAAATTGATACAGCGGATCGGTCCAGTCCCAGAAAAACAACGAGCATATCCACGCGCAGAAGATGACCCCTCCGATAAGCAGCGCCGCAAAGCTCGCAAGAGCTATGATATACTGAAAAATTATCCGCTTGGTAATGCGGCTGCGTTCTGCTTTTTTCATTTATACGCCCCCTAATCGTCTATGGTATAGCCCACGCCCCATACGGTCTTGATATAGCGCGGGCGGCGCGGCGGCTCGCCAAGTTTTTCGCGCAGGCGGGCGATATGCGCCATTACCGTGTTGGAGCTGTCGAGAAATTTTTCGCCCCAGACCGTCTCAAAAAGCTCCTCGCTCGATACCACTCTGCCCCTGCGCTTGCAAAGATGCCACAGTATGCTGAACTCGATGGGCGTGAGTATCAGTTCTCTGCCGTTAAGCGTGCAGCGGTGATTATCGGCGTTGATATACAGTCCGCGGATGTCTATCTCGTTTGCTCTCGTATCCTGCGGCTCGCCGCTGTTGTAACGCGTGTAGCGGCGTAGCTGGGTCTTTACGCGTGCAACAAGCTCCGGCGGGCTGAACGGCTTGGTCATGTAATCGTCCGCGCCGAGCATAAGCCCCGTTATCTTATCCGTGTCCTCGACCTTGGCGGTGAGCATTATTATCGGGAACACAAAGCGTTCTCGCAGGCGCTGTACCAGCGTGAACCCATCGATATCGGGGAGCATTACGTCCAGTATGCCGAGCGTTATCCCGCAGGTGTTCGCGTATGCGAGCGCGTCCGTGCCGTTGTAGAACTTGCGCACGGAGTATCCCTCGTTTTTCAGGCAGACCTCGACCAAGTCCGCAATTTCTTTTTCGTCGTCAACTACAAGAATTTTTTCGTTCATTTTTATGCAGTCCTTATCATGAAATGTAAGTATATTTTTAATATACAATAAATCGAGCCGTTTGTCAATAGCGGCGGTTTTCGGGGGACTTGACAGAAGAAAGAAATTATGGTATATTATAAATAGTATGCAAAAAACTGCCGTGATTTTTCTTCACGGCAGTTTTTTTATATCTTGAAATAATTTTCACCTAACGAAAGAATATCCCCCGTCACCGAAAACTTGACGACCTTTCCGTTGAGCGACGCCATATAGTATGTGATCTCCCCATTCGGCGTTTCGTCTGTCGCGGCGGCATTTCGTAACTTTTCCGCGAGAGTGTTCTTTTTGGCGTCGTCAAGCTTGTCGCCGAAGTCGAACGTCGTGTTTGGGCTTCCGTAGACCGTCGTTTCGGAGTTCGCGATCATTTCCGCAAGCTCAGCAATATCCTCCGACGTTAAACTGTCATAAGGGAACAGCCCCTCCACATAGTCGATCTTGTCCGCTCCCACGCCGATTATATCGGGAGGAGGCTCGGGTGTTTTTCCAGTGTTAACGATAATCATAAGCGCTGCCGCAGCACATACCGCCGCAGCCGAGACTATACCCGCGCCTATTCTAATTCGCTTTTTTTTAACCTTCTTTTCGGCGTCCATTTTTTCGGCAAGGCGCTCGAGAAATTCTTTATCGGGAGCGATCTGCCGCTGAAATTTATCGTACTCGTCTTTAAAGCTCATACTGCGCCTCCTTCAAGATTTTTCTGAGCATATCGCGCGCCCGCGAGAGCTGCGACTTGACGGTAGCCTCTTTGGTCTTTGTCAATGCCGATATCTCTGCTACGCTCATATCCTCGTAATAAAAAAGATGCACCGCGAGCCTGTATTTCTCGGGAAGGCTCTGCACCGCGTAATATATTTCACTCTTTTCCTCGATGTGAAATTCCGCGTCCGGAACGTCCTCAAACGGAGTGCGATTTCGGTAGTGCGCGCTTTTTACGAAGTCGTTGGTGCAGTTCACCGCCACGCGGAGCAGCCATGCTCTGCGGTGCTCCTCGCCATTAAAGCGCTTGTTGGCGTCGATATATTTCAGGAACACGTTCTGCGTGATATCCTCGGAGTCGGCTTTGTTCTGCGTTCTCACAAACGCTATACGGTAAATCATATCGGAGTACAGCTCGAGAAGTCTTTTCGCGGATATGTCCGATTGAAATTCCCCCACTGATCATCACCTCTGTAAATAACACGATCAAACACACGAAAAGGTTGCATATAAAAACGCGCCGATTATTTTTCTTCCATATAGTCCGCGCGGAGCTGACCGCATGCGGCGTTCAAATTTGCGCCGAACTCGCGGCGCTTTGTCGCGATAACGCCGTTTTCCTTGAGCACCGCGCAGAACTCCGAAACGGTCTCGGGGCTTGATTTTTTATATCCGCTGTCTGTGGAATTGTACGGGATGAGATTGATATAAAAATCGCGTTTGCCTACAAGCGCCGCGAGCTGTTCCGCGTGTGTCGGCGTGTCGTTTATACCCTCGAGCATAACATATTCGAGGGTTACGCGGCGGTGTGTCTTATCGGAGAAATACTCCGCTGCCCGCATTACCTCGGCTATCGGGTAGGCTTTGTTTATGGGCATGAGCTCGTTCCTAAGCCTGTCGTCGGGCGCGTGCAGGCTTATCGCGAGATTGCAGGGACGCGGCAGGGCGGCGTACTCGTAAATTTTCGGCACGACACCGCAGGTCGATACCGTGACATGGCGGCGTCCGACCGCAAGGCCCTTGTCTTCGGTGATGATCTCGCAGAAGTCCGCAACCGCCTCGAAGTTGTCGAACGGCTCGCCGATACCCATGACCGATACGCCGTCGATACGGCAATCAAACACCGCCGAGATAGCGAGTGCCTGTCCCGTTATTTCGGCGGTGGTGAGACTGCGGCGCTTTTTCAGCAGTCCGCTTTGACAAAACTTGCAGCCCATATTGCAGCCGACCTGTGTGGATACGCAGATACAGTTTCCGAACCTCTGCCGCATGAGCACAGTCTCGACGAATTCTCCATCCGACAGCTCCAACAGGAGCTTCGCCGCGTCCTCGCACTCGCGCTTTTCGACTATCCTCGGCAGTGCGAAGTTAAAGTCCGCGTTCAGACGTTCGGTAATGCGCTCGGCGAAGTTGAATTCCGAAAAGCTCCTCACTCCGCGGCGGTAGATACCGTCGTAGATGATCATAGCTTTGGCTGGGTTCTCGCCGATATATTCAAAGTAGTTTCTCAGCTTACGCGGCGAATAGTCGTAAATGTTCATGGTTATTGTCCTTTTCTGCTTTTCTTGAAGGGAAATTCATCTAGAACTAAAAACAAATCCATATCAACGTTCTGCTAAATAAATTTCGATTTACATAATTATTTTAAAATCCGCGCCAGCCGAATATAGTCCTCCAGAGTAAGTTCCTCCGCCCGCGCGGTGGTCTTTATCCCAAGCTCCGCGAACAGTGCGGAAAGCTCCCCCTTACTTCTGTGCAGTTCCCCCGAGAGCGGATTGGTAAGCTGCTTGCGGCGCTGCGAGAATCCTGATCTTATCAGGCGGAACAGCAGCCTTTCTTCCGCCTCGGAGAGCTCGTTCCGCTGCTCTATCTCCATTCGGATAACAGCACTGTCAACATTCGGCGACGGCATAAAGCTGCCGCGGTTGACCTTGAACATAAGCTTAGGCACACTGTAATACCTTACGGCATACGACACCGCGCCGCACTCCCGTGACGCGGGGGGGGCGCACAGCCTGTCCGCTGCCTCCTTTTGCACCATGACCGTCATCGAGCGTATGGGCAGACGGTTTTCAAGCACCCGCATAATAACGGGCGACGTAATATAATAAGGCAGATTGGCGCATACGGCAGTTTCCGCGCCGCCAAGCTTTTCCGCGATGACCGCTGCGAGATCGGTCTTCATAACGTCCGCGAAAATAACCTCGACGTTGTCATAATCGGCAAGGGTCTCCTCTAAGATCGGCTTCAGCTTTTCGTCTATCTCGACAGCAACAACCTTTTTGTAGCGCTTTGCAAGCTCGCGCGTGAGCACTCCCACGCCTGTGCCGATCTCGATAGCGCAGATATCCGAGGGATCATCCGCGCCCTCAAGTCCCAGCTCCGCGATCCTAGGGCAGATGGACGGGTTTATCAGGAAATTCTGTCCCAGCGACTTAGTGAACGAAAATCCGTGTCGCGCGAACAGATCCCGTATAGTTCCGATGTTCGTAAGCTCCATTATCAGTACCCGTCGTTTTCCTCAAGACTGTCGTCGTTATCCACCCAGTCGCTGACAAGGAACGTTCTGAACTCGTTCGGGGCGGTGCGCACGGTCACGCGCTCAATACCCGAATTGATTATCATTCGCTTGCACATGGAGCATGGCTCGACAGCGCCGTACAGCTCACCCGTTTTCGCGTCGAGACACGCGAGATACAGCTCCGCTCCGAGCATATCCGCGCGCGGCGCGGAGATTATGCAGTTCGCCTCGGCGTGAACCGAACGGCACAGCTCGTAGCGTTGTCCCTTCGGAACGCCCAACGTTTCGCGGCGGCAGTTCCCTCGGTCGGAGCAGTTTTTGCGCCCGCGCGGAGCGCCGTTGTAGCCGGTCGAGATTATCTCGTCGTTCTTGACGATTATCGCGCCGAAGTTCCGTCGTAGGCAGGTGCCGCGCTCCGCGACCGTCTGCGCTATGTCAAGGTAGTAATTCGTTTTGTCAACTCGCATATGTACCTCCAAAAATATTACTTATTTCATTATACAACATTATTACACGTCGGCGCAATACCTTTATCAAAATTTTTCTTGCATTTTGTGAAAAAATATATTATAATGTATACAGAATATTTTATATTCCTTCTCGCGGCCCCGTAAGTTAAAATCCGTACTTAATTAACGAGAGGGGGGCGGCAATGGATGACAAGGACATTATCGGCTTATATTTCGACCGCAGTGAACAGACGGTCCGCGAGACCGCGGAGCGGTACGGAGGACTGTGCGCGAGTATCGCGTACAACATTCTCGGCAGCCGCGAGGTGCGTGTTCGTGCGGCGTTATTGGTACTTCGACAAGGCACCGGATATCGCAAGGCGTTATTCGTTTGGTGAGAGCAAGGTGAAGTCCCTGCTCAGCCGCAGGCGCAACAGATTGAAGAAGTTTCTGATAATGGGGGGCATAATATATGAGGTGCGATTATTTGATAAAAGCGATAGGCTGTACCGACAACGCGATGATCGACGGGGTAGAGGTTTACAAGCCCGTGCGGAAAAATCACGCGTCGATATGGGTGGACGTGTCTGCTGATAATCGTAGGCGCGGTAAGCCTGCGGCTTATGGGTCACTTCGTGATAGACGACATTTACGCTATTGCGTATGTCATAGTCCGCTCGGGCAGAAAAGTGGATTAGTATACCGATTATGACGCTATCGCCGAAAAGGGAACGATAACGATAACGGATGAGCTGAAATAGCTCCTCGATTAGCATAAAGAGCCGATCATCAAAATGGAAGACGGTCACAAAGCGGAGGTGTTTTTCGGCGTTCACGTACACTATGCAGACGGTGCAAGCGCGGAGGACGTGTTAAAAACGTATTTAGCTCCCTTGGAAATTCGATACGAGGAGCACGAGGGCTTTTCGGAGAGCGTGGTAATTTTTCTTATGAGGGAGCAGAGATATACGCTGTCAAATGTCCATTGCGATTTTCGTTAGTGACCGACTCGCGCACGGAAAAATATGCATACACAACAGCGAAAAATTCAAATAAGGAGAGCTTATGAGCAGCATCATATGGTTTGACAAACAGGGAGATATAACAAATTGGGAGAGCCAATGTTTGCCGATAGGCAACGGCTATCTCGGCGCGTCAATGTTCGGCGGAGTGCGCCGCGAGCGCATTGTGCTGAACGAAAAGAGCCTGTGGGCGGGCGGACCCTGTAAAAACCGCCCCGACTACCGCGGCGGCAATAAGCGGGAGCGTTACAAATACGTCGCCGAAGCACAAAATCTTCTCGCGGAGGGAGATTACGAAAGCGCCGTAAAGCTCCTCCCCGAACTTACGGGCGACGGTGATTTCGGAGCTTATCAGCTCCTCTGCGACGCGGTGTTCGACTTCGACATCCCGGACGGCGAGCCCGATGCCTATATCCGAAAGCTCGACCTCGACAAGTCGCTGTATTCCTGCGAATTCACGCTCGGAGGAGTTCGCTGTTTGCGCGAGGCGTTTGCGAGCTATCCCGACAGGGTCATAGCGTTTCGGTTTTTATGTGGTGAAAAGATCAGTTTCACGCTGAAATTGGAGAAAACCCACCCGTCACGTATATTCGCGGAGGATGATACATTAGTGTACAACGGTACGGTCGAGGACAACGGAATGCGCTTTGACGCGCGTTTCAAGGTCGTCACGGACGGCGGGATTGAAATTTCCGCGGAGGGGATTTCCGTGCGCGATTCCTCGGAGACGGTGATCTATTTCACCGCCGCGACCGATTACGAGATGAAATATCCCACATACCGCAGCGGTATCGATCCTGAAACAATAACTGTTCCAATTATTAACAAAGCTGTCGAAAAAGGGTGGGAGCAGCTCTATAATACGCATTACGCCGACTATTGCGCGCTGTATGATCGCGTAACGCTGAAGATCAACGACGAGTTTGCCGACCTGCCCGCCGATAAGCTGCTCGATGCCTACCGCAACGGCAGCCGCGCCGCAATGAACCGTCTGGAAACGCTCTACTTCCAATATGGACGTTATTTATTGATATCCTCGTCCCGTGACGGAGCTCTTCCCGCGAATTTACAGGGCGTATGGAACGAGAGCAACACGCCGCCATGGTGCTGCGATTATCATATCAACGTCAACCTGCAAATGAACTATTGGGGCGCGTACAACACAAATCTTGCCGAGACCGCCATTCCGCTTATCGACTTCCTTGACAGCCTCCGCGAGCCGGGGCGCGTAACGGCGGCGGAATATTATAATATCGTCTCGAATGAAAACAACCCCGAAAACGGCTGGACAGCGCACACTCAGTGCTCGCCGTTCGGGTGGACGGCTCCGGGGTGGGAGTTTTATTGGGGCTGGTCGACCGCCGCGGTCGCGTGGCTTATGCAGAATATATGGGAGCATTACGAGTTCATGGGCGACATTAAAACGCTCCGCGAAAGGATATTCCCGATAATGCGCGAGAGCGTACGCTTTTACACACAGTGGCTTCGTTACGACGGAAAGCAGGACAGACTCGTTTCAACGCCGACGTATTCTCCCGAGCACGGCCCCGTTACCGTCGGGAACACATACGAGCAGAGCCTTATAGAGCAGCTTTTTATTGACTTCCTTGCCGCGTCAAGGGAGCTTTCCGAGGACGGTGAGCTGCAGAACAGGGTTCGCGAAATGCTGCCCAAGCTCAAGCCGTATCATGTCGGCAAAACGGGCTTGCTCAAAGAGTGGTTCGAGGAGGACGATATCGATTTTGACCGTTCGCAGATACAAAAAAATCACCGTCATCTCTCTCACCTTATGGGTTTGTATCCCGGCAAGAGGATAACCGCAGCAATTCCAGAAGTCATGAACGCGGCGATAATGTCAATGAACGACCGCGGCGACGAGTCCACGGGCTGGGCAAGAGCGCACAGACTAAATTTGTGGGCGAGGACGGGCGACGGAGAACGCTCCTACAAGCTGCTCCGCGGACTCCTCGGCGATTGCACGTTTGATAATCTCTGGGACTTCCACCCGCCGTTTCAGATAGACGGCAATTTCGGCGGCTCGGCGGGTATCGCGGAAATGCTGCTGCAAAGCCACGAGGGAGTTATCCGCGTATTGCCCGCCGTTCCGAGCGAATGGCAGAGCGGAGCGTTTACGGGCTTGTGTGCACGCGGCGGCTTCGTTGTTGACGCGGAATGGGAGAACGGCGCGGTAACGTCGCTGAGCGTTACATCAAAAAACGGCGGTGAGTGTACGGTAACATTCCCGATAAAAAGCGGAGTGAAGGCATTAAAACTGTCGCTTGGAGAGAATGGCGGCGGCTCATGGAAACGGGAGGACTGATCAATATGATAAAGCACGTAGTGATGTGGAAGTTCAAAGAGGGCGAGTACGATAATATGCTGCTGTTCCGAGAGCGCCTGCTCGCTCTTAAAGGGCAGATACCCGAGATACGCGCAATGGAGGTCGGCGTGAATATTAACCCCTCCGACCGCAGCTTTGACGCGGTATTGATCTCGGAATTTGACAGTCTCGACGCGCTGAAAGCGTACAGCAAAAATCCGTTGCACGTTGAGGTATCCAACTTCTGCAAGTCGATACGCACGCAGTCGGTGAGTGTGGACTATGAATTCTAATCGGGTAACGCACGAATTCCCGCCCGTTTTTAACGAGCGCTCGCGTGTGCTTATTCTCGGCACCATCCCCTCGCCGAAGTCGCGTGAACGGGGTTTTTACTATATGCATCCGCAAAACCGCTTCTGGAAAATGATTTGCGCGGTGCTTAACGAAAAACTCCCCTCGGATATCGAGGGGAGAAAAATGCTGTGTTTAAGTTATGGCATAGCGCTCTGGGACGTGCTGGAGAGCTGCGAGATCAGCGGCGCGGAGGACAGCTCGATAAAGAACGCTGTTCCGAACGACCTGCGGCGGATAATTGACAATTGCCCGATACGAGCGGTGTTCACGACGGGAAAAAAGGCTCACGCGCTGTACGCAAAGCACTTCGCCGACCTGATGCCCGACGTCTGCCTACCCTCGACAAGTCCCGCGAACAGAACCATATCGGAAGAGAAAATGCTCGAGGAATACAAACAGATCGCAGAGTATTTATGAGCGCTCTGTATACTCCAGCCCTTACCTCTCATAAAACGCTATTATATCGTCCTCGCTCCGTACCAGCTCCGCATACAGGAGCTTTTTCTCCGCGGCGCTGTAAAACCCTATGGTTTTCTCGCCCGTGCAGGCGGAGCTTTCCGTCTTGATATCGCGCTGCGAGAAACCCTCGGGTATCAGCAGCGTTTTTTTATGTTTCTTCATACGTTACTCGCCCCGTTTCAGTTTTTCCTTTATCTTTAGCCAACGCTCGCGTGTCTTGCTGCGTGACTCCTTGAGCTCGGCGGGAATACTACGGAAACGCATTACGTCGTCGGTGATGTTGTCGAGCATTACGAAAAATTCCTCCTGAATGGCGCTTTCACGGCGTTGTGACTGTCCGCTCATGCAGCGCTCGATGACCGTACCGTAGCGGTCGTATGCGCGCTTGACGGAGGTCTCCCAGGATATGTACACCTCTTTCATAGCGTGCTCGCCGATCTGATGTATCTCCTCACGGTGACCGACGGCGAATTCCAGCTTCTTTGCAATAGCGGCAGAATCGGCGGCGGAGAGTATACCGGTGCGTCCGTCGATAATGCCCTCGGCGGCGCAGCTTCCCTCTATCAGCAGCGAGCCCACACCGCACGCGGCAGCCTCGCGAACCACTATGCCGTTGGTATCGTACTCGGACGGGAACAGGAACATCTCACCCGCCGTATAGAACACGCGCAGCTCCTCGCGGTCGCTAACAGCGCCTGTGAAAATGCACTTATCCGAAAGCTTGAGCTCTTTTACATAGTCCTCCATTTCTTGTCTGTCCATACCGTCGCCGACAAACATCATTCGGAAATTCAGCCCCTTGTCGTTAACAATCTTCAAAGCGTCCAGAATAAGGCGGATACCCTTGTACCACAGCAGTCTGCCCACAAACATAAACAGGATGGTGTCCTCGGGAACATCGTAAGCCTGACGGAGCGCCTTCGCGTCGTCCTTGTCGGCTCTGCCTTTCGGGAAGTCGACGCCGTTTTCCATTACCACGAAATCGCCCTCGTAGCCGAGATTGCGAAGATTTTCACCCGCGCCGCGGCTTACCGTCCACACCTCGTCGCATGCGGAGATGCTGTTGATGACAAACTTTATCGCCTGCTCTGCCATAAGCTTGTTCGGCAGCGCGCGCCTTATGTCAATGTCAAATTTTGTGTGATAGGTCATCACGATCGGCACGTTTGTTTTTTCGCGCAGCACTCTCGCCATCATCGTAGACGCGAACGGGCAGTGACTGTGGATAATGTTGAACTCCTCCGCGGCGAGCGCGTCAAGCTTACTGCTCGAGAACGGATACCCCGCACGATATCCGCAAAGCTTTTCGGTAATATTCATGCTGCGGTAACGCACCACCTCAAACGGATAATCGTCCACGGCGCCGGGGTACTCGGGAGTAACGACGACAGCCTTACCAAGCCCGTCCGAGATCACATTCGCATAATTTATAACCGCGTTAGCCACGCCGTCGATAACGGGCGGAAACGAATCGTTCATTAAACATACGCTCATATTTTCATTCATAGCAAAACCTCTTTTGAAAAATGGTTGAATTTAATTGTGTAATTTTATTATAGCGTAAAACGGATATAAAATCAAGCATATTTTTATATTTTCGGTAAAGATTTGATAAAGATTTTTTGCTTCGCATGATGAGAATTTATAGACGGCTGTTTAAATTTTGCAGTCAAGCTGAAGAAAATCTGCATATATTTATTAAGTAAAATCAGAATTTATGTGAGCAACTAAATAACTTAACTCTCGTCAACACTTGAGGGTTACTGCTATAAACAATAATTTCTCCCTAACGAATAACCTTCATCTATTCCGCACAAACTAAAAACAAAAAGGAGTTGATACCATGTACCCATACCCCCCAGACATAGATGTAAACCACCTCGGCGAGTTCGACAGCGATGACTTCAAAGCGTCGAGTGGCACTGACTGCACGGGGCTTATCCCCGCGGCTGTGACAAACGACAACGAACTGCAAAATTACAATGAGTTATACGATTTTTTACCAAATGCGATCTCTGATGCCAAAAACGACGGTTGTTAAGCCGTTTTTACCGATGTTCCCCAAACCCGCCTAAAATGAAACGGCGGGTTATTTTTTTAACAAAGCTTGTTTTAATGCCGTTTTTCCATAATAAAAAAAATACTCACTGTTGAAAACCCTGTTGAAAGAGTTAAAAAAACTCCCGCACAACGAAATTGTCATCATTTTAGCTCCATTTTACTGCTTATCTCGGGAAAATCTAGCTCACAAAAAAGTACCGTCTTGCCGCCCGCAGTGCACAGCGAGGTGTACTGCGTCCTTCCGAAAAGCTCCGTAGACTGTACCATAAGTATACTTTCGATAGGTATCTCCCTCCGCGAACGCACCAGAATACCCTTACATATGACTATACGTCCGTCCTCAAGCGAATACTTCAGCGAACGGAAATGCAGCCAATACGCCGCCGCGCCGATACCCCCCAACGCTCCCGCAAGCACGGAGAGCGGCCAATACAGCTCGGCAAGCGTTAAAGCGGCCGCCACAGTCCCCAAAAGCATTATCGTCTCTGTTATGCGAAATGCTCCCCAATGCTTTTTCATGAATTTCACCAAACTTTCATTTTAAGATATTAAAATAGTGTTCGCAGGTTCGGTATTTTTATACAATTTGCCGAAAATAGCTGTACACTATTGACAAAATTGCTTAACGGCTGTAAAATAATAACAGTTGTTAATAAATCAATGGTGGTGGTAATATGAAATATCTGGCGAATCTGCTTAACAGTAGCGAAATACTTGACGAAAAACGTATCCCAAGTGAACTGTATGGGAGGCTGCTTGGCGATATGCAGCGGCTTATGGTGTTATGTCCCGCTATTACTTCATACGGCTGCGCAAGCCAGTCGGAGATAGTTCTCGTGTATTGCGCGCTGAATTATACCTCGGAACATAACGGCGAGAATATCACCGTCGCGCAGGCGGCAAAACATCTCGGCGCACAGATGTCATCGGTGTCGCGAACTCTTAGATCGCTGACGCAAAAGGGTTATGTAGAACGGTATTCCGACCCGAATGACCGCCGTACCGTGCGGATAAAGGTCACGCAAGCGGGCGAGAACGAGTTGAAAAAAGTGCTCAGACATATCTTCTCGTTGATTGATAAAGCAATGTGCGATTTCTCGGACGAGGAGATAAAGATGATGATAGAGCTTCACGGCAGATTTGTGAACGCTATTTCCAATGCCGTTTTATCGGAAAGGAGAACAGATAAATGCTTGAGATCAAAAACATAACAAAGGACTACGATACGGGCGGCGATAAAGTTCACGCTCTGCGCGACGTGTCGATAAGTTTCCGCGACTGCGAGCTTGTCGCGGTGCTCGGACATTCGGGCTGCGGCAAGACCACGCTGCTGAACATCATCGGCGGTTTGGATCAGTACACCACCGGAGACCTCGTGATAAACGGGCGTTCCACCAAGCAGTACAAGGACAGGGATTGGGATACATACCGCAACCACTCGGTAGGCTTCATTTTCCAGAGCTACAACATGATACCGCATCAGACGGTTTTGTCGAACGTTGAGCTTGCGCTTACGTTATCGGGAGTGTCCAAAGCGGAACGCCGTCAGCGCGCAAAGGAGGCGCTTGAGAAGGTAGGCTTGGGAGATCAGCTCAACAAGCGCCCGAATCAGATGTCGGGCGGTCAGATGCAGCGTGTAGCAATAGCTCGCGCACTCGTGAACGATCCGGAGATACTTCTCGCCGACGAGCCTACGGGCGCCCTTGACAGCGAGACATCCGTGCAGATAATGGAGCTTGTAAAGGAGATCGCCAAAGACCGCCTTGTAATAATGGTAACGCACAACCCCGATCTTGCCAACGATTACGCGACCCGTATAGTCCGCTTGGTGGACGGAAAGATCAAAAGCGATTCCGATCCGTATGAGATCGCCGAAAGCAAAGCCGCCCCGAAAAAAAGCGGCAAGAAAACCTCAATGTCGTTTGGAACGGCGCTGGCGCTCTCGCGTAATAATCTGCTTACTAAAAAGGGCAGAACATTCCTTACATCATTCGCGGGAAGTATCGGAATTATCGGTATCGCGCTGATACTGTCGCTTTCGCACGGCGTTCAGGCATATATTGACGGCGTTGAACGCTCTACTCTCGCTTCTTATCCCGTTGAACTGGAGCGCGAAACGGTAAACTATTCGGGACTTATGACCTCAATGCTCGATATTCACGATGCGGCTCTTGACGAGGAACGCGAGCCCGATCGCGTATACACCAACGATATGTCCACCGAAATGATGAAGTCGCTGCTCTCCGAGATACAGGAGAACAACCTCAACGATTTTATGGATTATATTGACAGCAACCCCGACAATATTAAAGACAGCATAAGCGAGATAAAGTATTCATATAACTCAAATCTGTACGTATACACGCGCGGTGTAAACGACGAGATAGTCCGCGTGAACCCGTCCACGACAATGCAGGCTATGTTCGGCGAGGGAATGGCGTCAGGCATGGAGGATATGATGGGCATGGCTTCGACGTTTATGGGCGGCAACGATATGGCGTCGCGCGGAAACGTTTTCCAGGAGCTTATCTCCAACAAGATGACCGCCGACCAGTACGAGGTAGTAGCCGGCAGACTTCCCGAAAACTACGACGAGCTTGTAGTCATCATCAGCGAGCATAACGAGCTGTCAAACCTTACGCTGTATACGCTCGGACTTCGCGACCAGGCGGAGCTTGGCGAAATGATGAGTCACGTTATTGCTGGAGAGACCTTCGATCTTAACACAGGAGATCTCAGCTTTACTTATGAAGAGCTTATGGATCTGAGTTTCAGGCTTGTCACCGCTCCCGAGCTGTTTCAAGAGAACGAGGACGGCGGCTACGACAATATGAGCTCCGACGAGGAGTTTATGTCAAAGGCTCTCGAAAACGGCGAGGAGCTCAAAGTAGTAGGCGTTATCCGTCCGAACGGCGACAGCCTGATCTCCACCTCATCGACGGGCGGTATCGGCTACACCTCCGCGCTCACAGAGCATATGATAACCAAGACCAACGAGAGCGCTCTCGTGAAAAAGCAGCAAGATAACCCCGATGTCGACGTATTCACGGGTATCGAATTCCCAAAAAAAGACGAAAAGCCCGAGGAGCCCATGTCTCGTGACGAGGCTATGCAGCAGCTTATGAGCTTTATGACCGAGGAACAGGTCATGCAGATGTCGCAGAACATTATCACGACCCTCACACCCGAGCAGCAGACGCAACTTATGCAGCTCCCTCCCGAGCAGCAGCAAGGCGCGATATTCGAGATGGCGGAGCAGACAAAGATAACCGCCGCGTTTATGAGCGTTATCACCGCCGAGCAGATGCAGCAGCTCGAGGAAATGACAAAAACCCCCGAGACCACCGAGGCGACCTACGACGGCAATCTTCAGATACTTGGTGTCGCCGATCTGCTTACCCCGAACAGGGTGTCGATCTATGCCAAGGACTTTGAGAGCAAGGAACGTATCACCGATCTTATCTCCGATTATAACAGCAAGAAAGCGTCCGAGGGCAAGGAGAGCGATGTCATCAACTACACTGACTATGTCGGAATGATGATCTCCTCTGTTTCCGATACTATTGACGCTATCTCGTATATACTTATCGCGTTTGTAGCTATTTCGCTCGTGGTATCGTCGATAATGATCGGCATAATCACGTATATATCCGTTCTCGAGCGCACTAAGGAGATCGGTATCCTCCGTGCAATGGGCGCGTCAAAGGGCGACGTTTCCAACGTGTTCAACGCCGAAACGCTGATAGTCGGCTTTGCGGCGGGCGTTATCGGAATAGTCGTGACGCTGCTGCTGAATATTCCCATAAACATTATAATAGAGTACGTCACCGATATCCCGAATATGGCAAAGCTCCCGTGGCAGGGCGGCGTGATACTTATTATAATAAGCATGCTGCTTACGCTGATAGCGGGACTGTTCCCCGCGGGCGTAGCCGCGAAGAAGGACCCCGTAGAGGCACTCCGCACAGAATAAACGTAAAAATACCGCCTCCCCAACGGAACGGCGGTATTTTTGTTGATTGTTCCCCAACTCTATAACGTTAATATTAACCGGATGTTTACTTAACGTCATAATAATACGCAAACTAATGGTAATAAATAATTTAAGCAACAGTATAGTATGTTCATTAAGGCAATATATACTAAAAGCGTTGGAAATATTTAGCCAAAAAGACTATTGAAAAAACGATTACAATTTGTTATACTGTTGGTAGGGTATTTTAATTTAAAATTAGTATACCGCGAAAAATATTTCCAGAGAGGTGCTTAACATGAGCTTAGAAATCATTGGTCAGAGCATTCCGAATATGCCCTGGCAGGACCGCCCCGAGGGGTGTAAAGACGTTGTTTGGCGTTATGACGCAAATCCGATCATTCCGCGCGATCTGCTGCCGAACAGCAACTCTATCTTCAATTCCGCTGTCGTTCCTTTTGAGGGCAAGTTCGCGGGCGTTTTTCGTGTTGACGATAAGGAAAGAAACATGGCTATCCACGCGGGCTTCTCCGATGACGGTATCCATTGGAACATCAACCCCGAAAAGGTAGAGTGGATCAACGACGACCCGCTTACCAAGGAAGCTAACCCGTGGCAGTACGGCTACGATCCGCGTTGCGTATGGATCGAAGACAGATACTGGATCACCTGGTGCAACGCATACGGTTGGAAGCCCACTATCGGTGTGGGCTGGACAAAGGACTTTAAGGAGTTCCACCAGTGCGAGAACGCGTTTTTGCCGTTCAACAGAAACGGCGTGCTGTTCCCGAGAAAGATCAACGGCGAGTACGTTTTGTTCTCCCGTCCGTCCGACAGCGGTCACACTCCGTTCGGCGATATGTACCTGTCACACTCCAAGGATATGATGTACTGGGGCAAGCACAGACACGTAATGGCTCCCGACAAGGGCTGGGAGTCCAAGAAGATCGGCGCGGGTCCTATCCCGATCGAGACCTCCGAGGGCTGGCTGGTATTTTACCACGGCGTTCTTGAGAGCTGCAACGGTTTTGTATACAGCTTCGGTGCTTGCATTCTCGACAAGGATCAGCCGTGGAAGGTCAAGTACCGCTGCAAGGAGTACCTCATCAATCCTCGCGAGTACTACGAATGTGTAGGCGACGTTCAGAACGTAACGTTCCCCTGCGCAGCACTCTGTGACAAGGATACGGGCAGGATCGCGATCTATTACGGCTGCGCAGATACCGTCGTTTCGATGGCGTTCTGCTATGCCGAAGAGGTAGTTGAGTACGTTAAGGCTCACTCCAACTAAATCCTCTTTTGTAAAAAAATAAAATAAATGCCGTGCTGCAAAAGCACGGCATTTATTTTTAATTTTGTCGTTTGATCTGCTCCGAATTCATCGGCAGATAAGTAGCAAGTCTGCACGAGTTGAGGTTTTCGTGATGCATATCGACTGCGGTTATCTGATGATTTTCATAGGTGGTGTAGTAGTAAATGCCCTTGTTGCAATTGCAGCAGCAGGTATACCACGTTATCTGATATTTCCCGTCGGTAAGCTGGCAGCAGCCCTGTACATTCTCCACAGAGCCGATAATGTGGAAAAACTGCGAAACGCTCTCACATTCCGCGTCTCCACACACGGAGTTGTTCTTAACAAAAGCCGCGCGGACAAACCGCGACTCGGACGAAATATCCCCCGGCAACCCAATTGCACCCATTCCGCGGCTGTACGGTTTAAGCGGCAGCGAGCTGCAAAACCGATTCTGCGGCTCTTTTGCCGAAAGGCACATATAGTTATTAAGCTGTAACATCTGCTGCGGGAATTCGGGATTGTTGGCGAGCACGCCGACCGGATTCTCGTAAACATGAAATCCGCTCTCCGTCGATTCAACGACCACCGCGCCCGATTTGTCCGCGATTATCCAGTGCAGCTCCGCGGCAGGATACGCATCTGAAAATGCCCTGTTGACAAGATTTATCTTATCCAGCAGTTTTCTCGCTTCGTCCAGGTTGCAGCACTGCCCTGTTATAAACGGTATAAACTCGTGCGGAGCAAGATTGAATTTCCCATCAACAGGCTCGCTGTAGCGCGCAGTACCAACGAAATTCAACCCCGCCATTCCAAGCCCTTTTTCATTCACGCAGTCATAATACAGCGGATATCCGTCCGCAACGTGCGCCATTCCGATCATAGCGTAATGTTCCGTAAACTTGCCTGCCGCGCCGAAGTCAAAGCAGAATCGCCGCGGCGTCACGGTGACCCTTTCGCCATAGGAAAAATCATAGTCCAGAGTTCTGCCGAAATAAAAGTCCTTCTTAGCAAAGCTGATAGCTGTACACATAAAATCCCCTCCTATCAGAATCATTATTCGTTTACCGATAATAGTTTACTTTCATGGACGATCAATTATTCGGGCATTTACATACGATATTATAAAAAGATAAAATAATTTTAAAAATATTTAATAATCTGTGACCTAAGGAAAAATTTTCCCGTCTTAATGTATAGAGAGGAAAAAACGGAGGTGAGGAAATGGACGACAATGAAATAGTACAACTTTTTCTACGGCGCGACGAACGGGCGCTGAACGAGCTTCAAATCAAGTACGAAAGGCTGTGCCGCTCCATTGCCGAAAATATCCTTAAAAGCCGCACAGATGTCGAGGAAAGCGTCAACGACGCTTACCTTAAGGTGTGGAACTCTATCCCTCCCTACGAGCCGAAATCGCTTGCCGCATTCGTCGCTAAGATCGCCAAAAATACCGCGCTCGATATCTATGACGCATATCACGCCGAAAAGCGCGGCAGAGGCGATATCCCAATATCGTTTGACGAGCTTGGCGATTTGGTTTCGAACGGCAGCTCGGTCGAAAGCGGCGAATGTTCGTAAACCGCTACTGGTACTTTTACAGCACGGCGGAGCTTGCGGATATGTACGGGATCAGGGAGCACAGCATTATAGTATCGCTCGCCAGAACTCGAAAAGCGCTCAAAGAATATTTAAGAAAGAGAGGTTTTGAAATATGACCGACAGGGATTTTCTGGAGCTGTTCCATAAGATTGACGACAAATTTCTCGAAGAAGCCCGGCGCGATCAGCGCGGATGCCGTATCAGCAGACAACGCATATTCAACACGCTTTCAACGATGGCAGCATGCATGGCGATAGTAATAGCGGCAGTCCTGCTGATCTCTTCGTTCATAAGCAGCGGTCAGTTTGCACTGATGAACCCAAGCTCCCCCGTTCAGTCCGATAACAGCGTTTCCGCGGACGCGGCAAACGGAACGTCCCCCGAGGACAGCAGCGCCCCCGTCTCCCCCTCCGATCAGAAGCTGTCGGTGATGAGCAGCCACCTAAGCTTTCCACATCACAGCGTTGAACTCGATCTGCCCAAGGAGGACTATTACCGAGTGTTTGCGGTCGCAGAGCCCGAGACGGTTGATGCCGTATTCGCTTTCTCGGTTCGACTTTCGGACGGCTCGTTCGATACGCGTATACCCGCGCGTATGTACTTTTTCGCCGATGGTCAGCCGATACATTTCAAATACAGGAGCAACGAATCGTCCTTCCGTGATTTTACCATTGTTCCCGAGACCGACTACTCCCTGCCGATCTCGTTTGAGGCAAGCGCGGATGTGAACACGATCTCGGTTGTGTGCATATTCTTCCCGGGCGACGCCGAGCGGCAGCATTGTCTTATCGAGACCGCAGGCAACATATACGGCATAAACGCCGTTCCCGAAACAATCCTTGGAACAGATGACTTTATCGAGGTCGATACCGCCGAGCCGAGCTTGAATTTTGTGACCGTCACAAGCGACCCCGACGCTGCTCCACGTAATCCCTATGAAAACACGGAGCGTGATATTCCCGCCGACAGCGCCTATTTCTTCGCGTCGCTCGGCGCGTTATTCGGCGGCGACGATACGTCCGACGAAGACTATATCAAGCCGAATCCGCATTACATTATCACGCTGATAAACGGTAAGCCCGTGAATGTTTTTGACAGCGGAGACCCGTTCTGCCTTGGCGGGTACTATTTCAAGCAGGGTATGTATTACCGATACAGGATTCCCGAAGAATATCTTCCCGAAAACAGCACGCTTCAGATCATCGCGCTCCCCGCGGCGGTGACCTCATGGCGGGATCTGGATCTCGATTCCGGCTGTTTCGTGGTAGTATAAATTAAAAATTTTTAAAAAAATTGGAGGAAAACGTTATGTTCAACAAAAAACACATCAAAGCCATTGCGGCACTATCTCTTTCGGCTATGCTCCTTGCGGGCTGTCAAGAAAATGCCGCGCCGATCAATATCGTATCTCCCGCGGCGGCGGGAGAGCGGCAGATCTCGTCGACCGAGCCCGCTTCGTCCTCAAATGTTACCGAAAGCAGAACCGCGGAACCTACCGCAACGGTAAACGTAAAATGTACGCTGCCCGACAACGCACCCGCGCAGGCTGCTTTGCTAAAGACCACGCCGCTCTGGTTCGAGGACGGTCTGCCCGAACAGCTCCTGCTCAACGGCATCGACCACATTTTGTACGAAAGGCGCGTAGACGAGAACTTCCCCGACAAGGAAATGCCGGTCTATCTCTGCCCCGATGACAAGCTCCTGCTCATGTGCTATAACGGCAACGGCGGCGGCGACATTTCTTTCCGATTCCACGACGACCATATGTACGGAACTCTCCGCAATATTTTCGACGTATACGATGTAGCCCGTGAGATATTCACCGACAAGACCCTCAACGGCTTTACCCCAGAGGACGCAATAAGCAGAGCCGCCAAGCTGCTCGAGCAGCTTGGCATAACCAACCTCGGCACTCCCGAGGTATGGGCGATAAAGGCTGATAAGGCAAACGAGGTCCTCGGCAGAGAAGAATGGCAGAATAAAGACGGCACTCCCACCGAATGGAAACAGTTGACAGAGGACGATGAGGTATACTATCTCACCTTCCCCGTTGAGTTCAACGGTATTCCCATTGCGTTTACTGGTTCAATGTCAGGCGGATGTACCCAGCATGGCTATGACAGCGAGTACGGCACGGACGGCACATATATTCAGGTAACTGTCACTAAGGACAGCATAGTAGAAGTACACGGCTACCCGCTCCCCTCCGCGGACGCAGAGACCATCGGCACGGCGGATATCAACGTTTCCGCGCAGCAGGCGCTTGACATTCTTACTGAGCATCACAGCGCCGCAGATTTCCCCTCCGCATTAAACGTAAACGAATGCAGTCTCGTATATGTTATGATCGATAGAGATTTTGATAAGGGTGAGTTTATCCTCAGACCCATGTGGAGGTTCGAGATGTCCTTCGAGAGCGAATACTCCGATTACAGCGTGCGTATGACAGAGTACGTAGACGCCGAAACAGGCAAGGGCTACTTCGAGTATTGACAACCATTCAGCCCCATAAAATAACGGCGATCCGCAATGGGTGATATCCTTAACGGAGAAATCCCAAAAACCGAATAGGATAGTATAATAAAGGCTGACCCGTGCATCTGAGGAGATGCGCGGGTTTAGAAATAACCACTTAAATAGTTTCATATACGGTCGCCGTAATCACGCAGCGCCTCATACATCCGGGCGTTGTCCATTAACGTCCAGACCATGATCTTTTTGCCTTGGAGTTTATCCATGCCATCATCACATCCCCAAAGCATGAAAAAAGCACCGCCGAAGCGATGCTTTCAAATGATTTATTTACTGCTCAACCGGAATTTGTAATGGTATCAAGTTTTCGATAATTGCAATCTGTTTCAATCCAATACCGTTGTATAATGTCAGGTCTGTTAGGAGGACTGAACTCGTGAACCACTTCATTTTCAAGCGCACCGCCGCACTTTTGTATCACTCTGGCGGATTGAACATTTGCCTTGTTGCAACACACAAGAACTTTTTTATAACCAAAGTTTTCAGCCTTTTTTAGTACAAGTAACAACATCTGACAGGCATAACCTTTTTTGCGCTCCGATGGTCGAACGCTGTAGCCAATCTGACCATTATATTTCAGCAAAAAGCCAGAAAGTTCGTGTCTCAAATCGATCATTCCAATAAGTCTGCCATCGGAAATACGAATACCAAGATATGTAGCAGACGGAGTCCAATCAAGACGTTCAAATCTTCCCTCAAAGTCCAGCCATTCATCATAACTATACACACTATTTAACCCAGAACACCCACAAAAGCCCTCGCTGTTTTTCAGCATTTCTTCACGGAATTCCATTACTTGTGATTCATGCTCTTTTGTTGGAGTTACTAATACCAAATTATTCATGTCCTTACGCATTCGTCATCCCAAACCTGCACTTCTATATAATGATACTGTTTTTCAATATTAGTCATAAATTCCTCTAGCGCGCCATCATAATTCGACATCACTTTTAAAAGCATATCCTTTGTAAGCATAGTAAACTCACTATGCTTTTCAAGGGAAGCCATACTATCACCATATGTAAAGCTAATATGGTTAGAAGAAATACGATTTAGCGGTATCTTTGTAACAATTCCATTATCAAACCAATCGTTCAGATAAGCACTTCCTTGCAGAACAAATGAAAGAGGGTGTTCCTGCAAAGGTTTACCACCGAGTTCTACAAATCGTGCGTGTAATAGCTTGTCCGTTTGCAAGCGCCTTGGATAATAATTATCAAAATCTGCAAATCTGTAGAACGCAGTAGTATCCTTGTTCTGCCTAGCCATTTTATATGCCAGCGCAAACGCCTCGTCTTTCGGTAAGCGCATGATGTTCAGCAAAGGCGTGCAACTAGGGTGACAGTAATTAACAATATGTAAATCATCAATCTTCATATACACCCCCATAAACCTCAATAAGTTTAATTTTACCGGTCGACTAAACAGGGAGTTTCTTTCATTACCACTCCCATAGATATCAGAATGAGCGCCGGCGATATCATTCCCACTCCCTTTTTGACCAGCCCCGCCGCTATGTTGCGCTGCGGGGGCGGGGCGGAGATATCTTCCGCGCCAAATTCCTTCGCCGGAGCGGGCGGGAGAAGCTTGTCATGTTCGTTTGACATATACATGAAATACATCCTTTTTTCGGAACTCTTTTTCAATTATACCAAAAAAACGCTAAAAGTCAATGGAGAAATATCGGCGGGCGTGACAAAAAATAAAAACGGACAACGAAAGGACTGCCGTTATTCGCTGATTTTATGCAAGCTCCTTGGCAAGCGCATCTATCTGCGCCGTGCTTTCCGCGTTGAGCGCCGACTTGACGGTTACCGTCGTATCGGTGAACGTGATGTTCTTGCTCTTCTCAAACATTCCCTTAATGACCTTGGCAGCGGTGGGAGCCCAGCTGCCGTTCTCGATAATTCCTATCGTGCGGTTCTGATAGTTGCGCTCGGTGAGGTGCAGGATAAAGTCGCGCATAAACGGGAAGATCTCCGCGTTGTAGGTAGTAGTCGCAAGCACGAGCTTACCGTAGCGGAACGCGTCTTCGACAGCCTCCGCCATATCGTCGCGCGCCAGATCGGTAACAGCGACCTTTGGGCAGCCGTTCTCCTTAAGCTTTTCCTCCAGCAGCAGCGCCGCCTTTTTGGTGTTGCCGTAAACCGAGGTATACGCGATAACCACGCCCTCGCTCTCCACGCCGTAGCTCGACCAGATGTTGTACAAATTCAGATAGTACCCGAGATTTTCCGTAAGCACAGGTCCGTGCAGCGGAAGTATCTTTTGAATATCGAGCCCCGCCGCCTTCTTGAGCACTGACTGAACCTGAGCGCCGTACTTGCCTACGATACCAAAGTAGTAACGTCGAGCTTCGCAAGCCCAGTCCTCGTCAGCGTCCAGAGCGCCGAATTTGCCGAACCCGTCCGCCGAGAACAGCGCCTTGTCAGCGTTGTCATAAGTCATAATGACCTCGGGCCAGTGAACCATCGGCGCGGTAATGAACGTCAAAGTATGCTTTCCGAGAGGGAGCGTGTCATTCTCTCCGACAACGACCTGCTTGTCCGCGAAATCATTGCCGAAAAATTGAGCCATCATCACGAAAGCCTTAGCCGAAGCGACGATCTTCGCGTTCTGGTACTTCTCCGCAAACACCTTGATATTCGCCGAGTGATCGGGCTCCATATGCTGTATTACCAGATAATCTGGCGTCTTACCGCCGAGAACACTTTCGAGATTACCCAGCCACTCATCGCCGAAATGCGCGTCGACCGTATCCATGACCGCGATCTTCTCATCGAGGATAACATAAGAATTATACGCCATTCCGTTAGGCACATCGTACATACCCTCAAACAGATCGATCTCGTGGTCGTTAACGCCAATGTATTTGATATCATTGGAAATTTCCATAATTTACCTCCATAAATTTATTTTACATTCCGATTATAACATACTTTGCCAATTAAGTCAAGACTGCCTCCGCGGATTTTTTTCTTATTATAGTTTTCTCTTTTTATCTATAAATTTCCCCGTTATCCTATCATTATGTCTTTTCGGTCATAACCCCCTGTTCCCGGGACTTTTTCGACAAAATCAGACAAAAAAATTCTGAAAATCAAAAGTAAACTTCTGCTCAGAAATAAATTTTGCGCGATTGTTATCGCAAATGTTCGAGATTGGAAAAAATTTCCAAAAATTTCCTAAAACCTATTGCAATTTTTTCCAAAATATGGTAAAATAAAATCACACCGAAAGACAAGGTGACGAAAACCCGTGCGGACAAGCTAAGTCCACATACGGAAAACATTGGAGGAAAATAAAAAATGACTAATCAGATCAAGGTACTTATCGGAAACGATGCCGCGGATTGCGGAATGGCATGGGCAGGCGCGCTCAAGAATGCGGGAATGTACGCGATAACGCGCAGGTGCGATGGAAATTCGGTGCTGAATTCCATTAAGTCCGAAGCGCCCGACGCGGCTGTGCTCGAGGCGAAAATGCCGTTTTGCGACGCGATAGAGGTTATACGCAGACTTAAGGTCGAAAAGAAGTACGTTCCCAACGTTATCATCGTGTCCAACAACGCCGATCCCACGCTCGAGCGCGAAGCGGCGTCTCTCGGCGCGACGTTTGCGCTCAAGCCACTCGACCCGCAGTTCCTTGTGGACAAGATCAACCGCCTTTGCGGAGTTGCCGAAAAAGCGCCCGATGTTCCCGACGAGACCGACCTCGAATGCGCCGTGACCGAGATAATTCACCAAGTCGGCATACCCGCGCATATCAAGGGCTATCATTATCTCAGAACGGCAATAATGCTCTCCGTCAACAACGATGAAATGATAAACAGCGTCACCAAGCTGCTCTACCCTACGGTAGCCAAGCAGTACGAAACCACATCCTCGCGCGTAGAGCGCGCTATACGTCATGCGATAGAGATCGCGTGGGACAGAGGCGACATCGACGTGCTGACAAAAATTTTCAGCTACACCGTACACATCTCCAAGGGCAAGCCCACCAATTCGGAATTTATCGCGCTGATCGCCGACTATCTTCGCCTGAAATTCAAGCAGAAGGCAAACAACAAGGGTGCGCTTGCCGTGTTCTGATGTACATAAAATATATCGCCGAAAAAGGAAAGGCAAGCCGCCTTTCCTTTTTCATTTCATAGAAAATTTCGGTGTCAAGCGTAGCCGCTCGATACCGAAATACTTTTGTACCGCACGTCCCAAAAACTTGGCGATTTTTTTGTTTTTTATGAAACTAAGTGAGAGTTTCCGTTGACTTATTCGTTAAATAGATGAAAGGCAAATTAGAACCCGTATCGACGACACGGGTTCCGAAAGGAGCAGCCAATGGATAACGGTGCAAGTAGCTACCGCCGTTTCCTTGCCGGCGACGAAAGCGGTATCGTTGAAATTATAAGGGATTACAAAGACGGGCTTATCTTATATCTTAACGGGTATACGAAAAACATACATATCGCCGAAGAGCTTATGGAGGAGACCTTCGTAAAGCTTGTGGTAAAAAAGCCGCATTATTCCGAAAAATTCTCGTTCAAGACATGGCTGTATACGATAGGCAGAAATGCGGCGATAGATTGGCTGCGGCAGGGCTCGCGAAGCGTGAGCGTTCCCTTTGAGGATATGGAGGAATATCTCGCGGACATTGATGATCTCGAGCGCTCCTACATTAAGGAGGAGCAGAAGATAGCTCTGCGCCGCGCCATGAGAAGGCTCAAGGAGGAGTACGGTCAAGCGCTGTATCTGTCGTATTTCGAGGACCTGTCCAACGCCGAGATAGCGCGGATAATGCACAAAAGCAAGCGTCAGGTGGAGAACCTTATATATCGCGGAAAGCAATCGCTTAAGTTGGAGCTTGAAAAGGAGGGCTTTGTTTATGAAGAATTATGAAGAAGTAGCCGAAAGCGTATTTAAACGCAGCGAGGAAATGATCGCGCTGAACAAAAAACGCAGGCGCGACAGGCTGATAAATATTGGAGCGACGGTGGGCTGCCTCGCGGTCGCGGGAGCGGTCGGCATCGGCGTGTGGAAAACCGCGGGACGTCCCAACGTACAAGTCGTAAGCGATATATATCAGCAGTCGGGCGCAAATGCGGCACAGTCATCGGAACAGTCCGACAACAACGAACAGAATATCAGCGAAAACTACTATATTTTTGACCGATATATTCCGTTCAGCACTTCAAGTAACGACGGTTCAGGCACGGAAAGCAGCGAAGTCATAAGCAGCTCTGCCGTTACGAGTACTGATGAATCCATCGCTGCGAGTACGGACAGCTCCGTAACAAACTCGGAAATCTCAGGAGCCTCCGATATAGTTTTTCCCGCTTTCAGCGAATCCGAGCCTGTGCAAGTCCTCACCGTGATTGAGGAATACGGTGCTGCCGATACCATACCAGACAGCGTACCCGAAAACGGAGCATTTCTGTTTTCCGACGCTTTAAAGGGCGCAATGGAGGAGTACGGCTATACGGACGAAAACGGAGATATCCGATACCGTGTGGCTGTGGATTTTTACGATAACGGAGAGATCGTCGACGTAGATCTGCCCGCTATACGTGAGATCGAGTGCCAAAGATTGACGGGCTGCGGATATCAATGCCACTTTGAAACGTGTACCAAGGAGTGGGGAAATATAGTGGATCACCACTTCTGTATGATGCTCACCCGCGAGCAGCTTGAAAACTTCCCGCCCTGCGAAAACTACGGCTGTACTTTCCACCTCTACGGAGAAAGACATTGCATGCTGCTTGACGGCGACGACACCACCTCCTCCGACTATGTTCCCCCCGCTCAAAATCAAGGCTGTCATCACGGCTGGGGGGGCGGAAACGGTAACGGATATGGAAACGGTTACGGCAACGGCAATGGATATGGCTACGGACATCACGGCGGTCATTGCTAAGTATGTCCATATAAAAAGATATCCCGACGGATAATTCCGTCGGGATTTTCTATATCAGCTTTGTTTCGGTATACAGCGGATAGACCGAGACCCACTTTGCGGGCTTCGGTCCCATTACGCTCAACGTGAGCGGCACGGCAAGTATCAGCAGCCCGATACCACTTTCTTAGGTCCGCCGCGCTTCCCAAAATCGCGAGCGGATAAGCCCTTATCGTCGTTATCACCCTGTACACGAACGGCACCCCCCGCCGTCTGAAACATACACAACGCGACCGCCGACAAAAGCGCTCTCAAAAACTTCTTTATAAAATATCCCCCTAGGATTTTATTATAATTATATAAGTCAAAATTCCGTCAAGCCTCAAGAAAAAACTCAATGAACGCCCCGCCCCTGTTTTCAATCGCCAGCCCGCCGCCATGCTTTCGCAAAAGAATACGGCAGACAGTCAGCCCCAGTCCCGAGTGAGAGCTGTCGCTTTTATCCGTCACAAAATATCGGTCCCGAGCGCGGAGCACCTTGTCCGAAAAGCCGCATCCGTCGTCAGAAACCGTTACATTAAGCCTTCCGCCGCCATAGGAAAAAATCACCTTTATCTCCTTCTCTGCAAACCTCAGAGCGTTGCCGATAAGGTTTTCGAGAATACGGTAAAGCGCCCGCCTGTCAAGCTTAAGCATGCGTTTTCCGATATTCTCATCAAAGCTTATGACTATACCGCTCTGCTTTGACATTGCTGTAAAGTCGTCGCAAATGTTATCAAACAGTTCCGAAAACTCTGCCTCCGTGCATTCCACATCTAAGTCCTCCAGATGATTAAGAGTACGTATCGACTCGGTATAGTGCTCCAGCCGCGCCGCCGCGTCCCCGATATTATCCGAAACGGAAAGTATCTTCTCATCGCTGAGCCTGCCCTTTTCGATGTTGAGCCTCAGATATTCCGCGTGACCTTTGATAATGGCAATGGGATTGCGAAGATCGTGCGCGACCGATGCTTGCAACTGCCGTCTTTCCGTCAGCATCTGCCACATACGCTCGTTATTTTCACGAAGAGCCCTGCGCATTTGTTCAAACGAACCGCATAGTTCCCCCAGCTCGTCGTCTGCGCGGTAGCCGACCGAAAAATCCAAGTCCTGCGCGGCAATTTTCGCGGTAGCCGAGGAAAGCTCATCAATAGGCTTTTTCAGCTTTTCCTCATAGAAAAGAAAACCGCACATCAGCACGCCCGCCAGCGCCAGAATTATCGGCACGGCGACCATAGCCGCGCTGCTCGCGTAGTACACAAATTTCCGCTTCGGAGTAAGACTTTCGGGTGAATTGTAAACACGTGTAACACAGACGTCCATACCAATGTTTCCCAAGTGTATGGACTCCTCGATCAGATATATATCACTATACAGAAGCGCTCCGCCCAACCGCAGAACGCGGTTTTCGTTAGGATCGTCGGTATAGAACGGATTGATGTCAGACGGTTCGGCAAGGGTAAGCCGCATATATCCCATATTCGGCTTAACATCCTTTTCATACGGCGTTTCAATGTCATCCGTCCAGTTCAGATACACCTCGTCGGAGCTTGGCACCAGCCATTCCCGCACCGCCACGCAGCCCAGAATAGCGATCAGCGACAGCGCCGCGACGCAAATAAAGGTCGTAGTGACGTACTTTATAAAATCGGCGCGAAGCCTCGGCTTTACTGTTTTTTCCATCTGTACCCCACTCCCCACACGGTTTCAATGCAGCTGTCCCCGCCCGTCGCGTCGGCGAGCTTCTGCCGTATCTTGCGGATATGCTCCTTGACGACGCTGTTGTCGCCCACCGCGTCCGGTCCCCAGACCGCCTCGTACAGGCTTTCGCGGTCAAACACATGCCCTGCGTTTGTAAGCAGAAACTCAATGATATCAAACTCGCGTCTCGAAAACGGTATCTCGTTACCTTTAAAATGCACTGTCCTGCTTGAAAGGTTAACGATCAGATCCTGCGACGTAACAAGTCTTTGCGCGGTTCTCCCGCGTTCGTCGCGCCGAAGATGAGCGGCGATCCTCGCCGTGACCTCAACAAGACTGAATGGTTTTGTAATATAGTCGTCTCCGCCCGTCAGAAATCCGTTTACCTTGTCTTGCTCGGCAATTCTGGCGGTGAGGAACACGATAGGACAGGACACATGTTCACGTATCGATTTGCAAAGCTCCATACCGTCCATACCGGGCATATTGATATCAAGAAGAATAAGATCGGGAGCGTTCTCCAGCAGAGGGATAGCATCCTCCGCGCTGTTCGCGGCAAATGTGATATATCCGTTGTCACCGAGATGATCGCATAAAAGCGCGGTCAGCATAGGCTCGTCGTCGACTATCAGAATTTTGTGAGACATGATCTACCTCCAAATAAGTACAGTTATAATTATTATATAACAAAAAAGTCAAAAAAGCGTCAAGTTTTTGAAAATTATTGTTTATAGCAGTAACCCTCAAGTGTTGACGAGAGTTAAGTTATTTAGTTGCTCACATAAATTCCGATTTCCCCTATTGACAACTAACCCCAAATATGCTATAATCAATATAGTGATATCAAAATGATATCATAAGCCGAAAAAATTTTGCTTATTTTAAAAAACCTATTGACAAGGATGAAAAAATATTGTATACTGTTTATGTGATATATAAACAGTATCAACAGACACAAATTACACTGTAAAGGAGCGTTGGTAAAAATGGGATTATCTGTCAGCAATATAGTTAAAAAATACGGCGAATACACCGCCGTCGATAATCTTACATTCGAAATGAATTCCCCCGGCGTGTTCGCGCTGCTCGGAACTAACGGCGCGGGAAAAACCACTTCGATCCGTATTATACTCGGAATGCTTGCCGCTGAGAGCGGAGAGGTCAAGTGGGATGGGAAGCCGTTCCTCGCCGCCGAAAAGCCGATCGGCTACCTTGCCGAGGAGCGTGGGCTCTACCCGAAAATCAAGATCATGGACCAGCTCGTATACTTCTGTACGTTGAAAGGAATGCGCCGTCAGGACGCTTTGAAGTCGCTGGACTATTGGTTTGAGCGTCTGTCCGTCGCAGAGCACAGAAACAAGCGCGCGGAGCAGCTTTCAAAGGGCAATCAGCAGAAGATACAGCTTATCGCGGCGCTTGCCCCAAATCCCGAGCTGATAATTCTTGACGAGCCGCTGTCGGGTCTCGACCCCGTAAACGCGGAGCTGTTCAAGGGCGTTATCCGCGAGGAGATTAAGAAAAACAAGTACATTATAATGTCCTCGCACCAGATGACTACTATCGAGGAATTCTGCCGCGATATCGTAATTATGAACAAGGGCAAGACCGTTTTGCAGGGCAATCTCAACGCTATCAAAAAGGGGTACGGGCGCGTCAAGCTCACCGTCAAGGCCGAGGGGAACATCTCGCCGCTCGCTGCCGAATGCGGACTTGTCGCGGCCGAGGAAACTCCCAACGGCTCAAGCTACAACGTACAGAGCGAGGAACAGGCGCATAAGCTTCTCCATCTGATAATCGATCAGAAGATACCGCTTATCAGATACGAGCTGCGCGAGCCTACGCTCAACGAAATATTTATTGAAAAGGCAGGTGGCGGCAATGAGAACTAAGGGCTGGCAAAAGGTATTTTCTTTCACGCTTATTCAGCATATCAAAACGAAATCGTTTATTATCGGCACGATAATCGTTGCCGTTATCATTGCGGCGATTTGTGTGTTGACGAATATCCTCCCCGTTCTTATCGGAAACGAGGAGAAGGGTAGTGTTTCCAACGGCGAGACGGAGAATTCACTCGCCGATTTTGACGCGGTGTATATCTACGACGATGCCGGCATACTTGCGGCAGACGATACAGCACAGCTCGAAAGCGCGATGTCTGTTGCCGCTCCCGAAAAGAGTTATGACGAGCTTGTGAAAGAACTTGAGACTTCCGAGAACGTCCGCGCGGCAGTACGGATAACATCTGCCTTCGGCGAAGATAACGCGGTGATCGGCTATGATGTCAGGACGTATTACACTTCCGCGGCAGGCGGCGACGCGGTGGATACGTTGAACGCTGCGCTTAGCGAGATGATAAACCGCAGGGTGCTGCTCAACGCGGGGGTCGCTCCCGAAAATTATGCCTCTACGCAAGTCTCGATCTCTACGTCACGTATAGAGGCGGGCTCTAAGGAGTTGAACTTTATTCAGAGCGCGCTGAATTATTTCGTACCTATCGTGGTATCGCTGGTGCTGTTTATGCTGATATTCAGCTACGGCGGCACGGTTGCGCAGTCGATAGCTACCGAAAAGACAAGCCGCGTTATGGAGTTGCTGCTCACGTCGGTGAGACCGCTGGCAGTCGTTATCGGTAAGGTGCTCGCGATGGGTGTGGTGAGCTTCGGGCAATTTACGATAATGGGTATTGTCGGGTTTGCGAGTTTTGTGATATCCGCGCCGTTCGGTATGCTGGGCAAGGCTATGGATATCGCGAAAGACCCCGCGATCCAGGAGGCTCTCGCCAACGCGGCGCAGGGCGCGGGCGGCGTACAGACTTCGGAAATGGAGATCGCGGCGGCTGTCAACGATCTGCTCGCAGGCTTCAGTCCGCTGAACATTCTTCTGATAATCGTGATCTTCCTGCTTGGCTTCGTGTTCTTCTCGCTTATCGCGGCTCTGGTGGGCGCTTCGATATCGCGTATGGAGGATCTGCAGCAGGCGATGATGCCGTATTCGCTTACCGGTGTGCTGGGAATGTACCTTGCGTATATGCCCGTTTTCGGCAACATCGACTCGCTTGACACGGGCATGGTGACTACCAATCCCGTGCAGATATTCTCGTACTTTTTCCCCGTCAGTTCGCCGTTTGCGCTGCCGAGCGCTATTATGCTCGGTACGCTGGAGCTGTGGCAGTCTGTTGTGGCAGTCGCGGTGCTGGCTGCGGCGGTCATACTGGTTGCTGTTATCGTCAGCAAGGTTTACGAGGCTATCATTCTTCACAACGGCAACCGTATCAAGTTTGGTGATATTCTGAAAATGGCTGTGCGCAAGTGACCGTAAAAATATTCAATTTTCCAAAGAGCTTTTCCCACTTTCGTTGGCGCAATTTGTTTTAAACCATTTCCGTCCAGGCGCTTCATAATGGCTTGGAAACGGTATCCGCAAAGACCTTTCTCCTCCGTAAGAGTTTGTTCGGTATCTTTTGTTGAAATACCAAGCAGGCTCTAAGCACGAAGATCTCTAGCGTGCCGCAATTGGTGAGACCCGTTGACGCTTGCCTTGACGAAGACTGTGCGATACATTATATTTCGCAAGGGGGTTCTGTCCGAGTTTTTCCTCACTTCCGAATTTGGGCTTGGCTGCCGAATATTCTTCGGTATCCTTTGAGGTTGCCTTTTGCGTTTTCCTTGGTGCTTATTGAAGCATAACATATGAGCGCCTGCAATAAAATGCAAAATTTTCACAATAAAAAGTGCCGTCAGATTTTTTGCCTGACGGCACTTTTATACTCTCCGCCGCTACAAACCGCACATAACGGAGAGTATATATTCCCTTATTACAGCTCAAAATTGCCCTTTGCGAAATCAAATGTCGCAAAATAATCCTCGGGGGTCTCGGCGCGGCGTATCAGCTTTACGCTGTTGTCCTCGCGAAGGAGAAGCTCGGCGCTCCACAGCTTACCGTTATAATTGTAGCCCATGGAGAAACCGTGCGCACCCGTATCATGGATAGCGATATAGTCGCCGAGGTCTATTTTCGGGAGCATACGATCAATCGCGAATTTGTCGCAGTTCTCGCATAGTCCGCCCGTCACGTCGTACTTATGATCGCAGGGAGCGTTTTCCTTGCCCAATACGGTTATATGGTGATAAGCGCCGTAAATAGCGGGTCGCATTAAATTCGCGGCGCACGCGTCGAGCCCTATGTACTCCTTGTAGATATGCTTTTCGCGGATAGCCGTTGCGATAAGCATACCGTAGGGCGCGAGCATAAAACGTCCGAGCTCGGTAAACAGCGCGACATTGCCCATTCCCGCGGGAACGAGGATCTCCTCGTAAGCCTCGCGGACTTTTTCGCCGATGACTGCGATGTCGTTTGCGGGCTGGTCGGGCTTGTAGGGGATACCCACGCCGCCGCTCAGGTTGATGAACGACAGCTCAACGCCCGCCTTTTCCTTTATCTCGGCAGCGGCTCTGAACATTATCCTTGCGAGGGTGGGGTAATAGTCGTTGGTGAGCGTGTTCGACGCGAGGAAAGCGTGCATTCCGAAACGCTTTGCTCCCTTTGACTTCAATATCTTATAGCCTTCGATTATCTGCTCGTGGGTGAAGCCGTACTTAGCGTCGCGCGGCGTGTCCATAACGTTCGGCGAGCCGTCGGTTTTAAATTCTCCGCCGGGGTTGTAGCGACAGCAGATGGTCTCGGGTATGCCCGTCAGCTTGTCGAGTATATCAATGTGCGTGAAATCGTCGAGATTGATTATCGCGCCGAGCTCAAATGCTTTCTTGAAATCCATATCAGGGGTGGCGTTGGAGCTGAACATTATGTCGTGATTTTTGGCTCCCACCTCGTCCGACAACAGCAGCTCGGTATAGCTGGAACAGTCAAAGCCGCAGCCCTCCTCCTGCAATACCTTCATAATGAACGGGTTGGGGGTCGCCTTTACCGCGAAATACTCACGGAAACCCTTGTTCCACGAAAACGCTGCTTTAAGGGCGCGGGCGTTTTCGCGTATGCCTTTTTCGTCGTAAATATGGAAGGGAGTGGGATAGCTTTTTACTATCTCGTCTATCTGTTCCTTTGTAACAAAAGGTTTTTTCTCTGCCATTTTGTGTACCTCTCTTTTGTTTATTTATTTTTGCGGAAAACGGAAAATATTTTTCCGAAAAATCTCGTAATGGGATTTCCGATTTTCCTGTTGACCTGCGCAAGCAGATTTCGCGCGTTATCGTTTGGCAGAATCTGCATTGACCTTTCAAAGCATTCCTTCGCTTTTCGATAATCGCCCGCCGCCATATAAACCCGCCCTAAGTCCGTATATCGGTAATGTATATAATGTTTCTCGCGAAGCTCGGGAGTATCGCAATAGTTGATACAGAAGGTCAGACAGTCTATCGCGTCTTGTATCAGCTCTGGAGTGGAATAATTCTCGTCCTCGACTATTTCCTCTAGCGTCGTGTAATATTCCCATTGGAGATCGTATGATTCGGGGTCAAGCTCTATCGACTTGCGGTAGTACCTTATGCCGTTTTCAAGATCCTGCCCGAACACCGTTATCATACAGCCCAAATGCGAATAAAACTTCGCGAGCGCCTGCCGCTCCTCAACGCTTTGCGGCGGATACCGTTCGATTATCTCCTCCGCGTCGGCAATATACGCGCGTTTAATGTCGGGAGTTTCAAATTTGACCCTGTCGTATTTTGCGTTGAACGCGGATACATCTTCATTTATCCGTGCCGTGTTATCAGCCATAAAATTACCTTTCTTTTTTCTATATTAAACGTTCATATACTTGTTGAGGAATTCTATTGACAGCTCTATCCAGCGGCGGCAGCCCTTCTGCCAGTAATACTCGTTGTAGCCCGTTGCCTTGTCGCAGGTCGATAAGCCGTGAGGTCCTTCGTCGAACAGGTGAAGCTCGACGGGTATCTTATTGGAAATACACGCCTTCGCCATTACAAGCGAATTGTGCGCGGAGACGCTGCCGTCGTTGGCGGTGTGCCACATGAAGATCGGCGGGGTTTTCGGCGTAACGCGGTTCTCGAGCGACAGTCTTGACAGGTCGGAACGGTTCGGGTCGCTGCCGAGCAGCACTTCGAAGCTGCCGACGTGCGGAGAGGTCACGCCGCTGATAACCGGATAGCACAGTACCGCCGCGTCCGGGCGCAGCTCCTCGGGTTCGCAGTCGATGGTCTTGACGATGGAGTTGTCGTTCCACATGGTCGCGAGACAGCCCGCGAGATGCCCCCCCGCGGAACAGCCGAGCACGGCGATCTTCTTCGGGTCGATGTGGAACTCCTCGGCTCTCATGCGTATTTTGTAGAACGTATAGGCGGCGTCGATCAGCGGCGCGGGGAAGCGCGTGTTGCAGGAATATGTAACGACGAACGCCGAGTAGCCCGCCGCGAGATACTGCAATGCGATAGGCTCGCCCTCGCGGTCGGAGCAATACTCGTAGCCTCCGCCCGGGAAGATCACCACGGACGGGCGCTTTTCGCAATACTCGACGCCCTGTATCATATCGGGCAGATACGCCTTTACAAACGCGGTCTTTTCGGGATTTATCGAAAAAGTCTTTACGGTCATAACTATACCCCCATATTTTGTTTTTGTAACTTAGTTTAATTATAGCATTTTCTTTTGTATAAATCAAGGGGGTAAATCAGAATTTACGGTAACTTGGAGATGCTGTCTTTTAAAACGCTCTTGACAAATCGCGGGAAAGATGTTATAACTAGAGTGCAGCCAAATCGACTTATAAAGGAGAATAATATGGATATCAGCAGTGCGAGAGTTTTTATGAAGGAATATTTTGAGAAGCTTTACACAAAATTGAGCGAGGAAGCGCCTGTTGCGCTGAAAATGTGCGATCTTCCCGATGATATGCTGGCGGACGGCGCGGATCCCGCCGAGGAGTGGAATACATGGAAGCTGATTCCGTCCGCCGTTACCGACGAGGATATTGCAGGATACGAAAAAGAGTACGGGCTGAAATTCCCGAACTGCGTTAAGGCGTTTTTCAGCACCTGTCATCATTGCTTTTGCGGCGCGGTGGGAAGAAATATGTCAGACGAGCCGCTTGCCGAGCTTGACAACGCGTTCAATCCGCACCTTACGGCAAACGGTTATCTTCCGTTTGCATGGGACGTGGAGGGTTACTATATCCGCTGCGTCGACCTCGCGAATATGCCCGACGAGGAGAATTGCCCCGTTGTGCAGTTCCCGCATGAGGAGCTGTTCGATCTGCAATACGAATTCGAGGACAATGGGGAGGAGATACCGGGGAAACAGCTCGAAGAGCTTGCCGAGCGCGTGTCCGATAACTTTTACGCTTATCTTAACAGCATCCTTGACAGCGTGTGATGTTCGCTGAGGAGGAAAAAATATTTTTCCCCTCTTGACAAACCGAGAAAAAGATGATATAATATAATTTGTAAATATTTTTAAATGCGTCGAAGGGAAATAAGTCCGCGGCGGGCATTTTCAGAGAACCGTTGTGTGGTGCGAAACGGCAATGCTGTGCGGATATAGCTCCTCCCCGAGCAGAACGGTTGAAAGCGGCTGACGTCGGAAAAGTAGATCGTTTCGGGTTCTCCCGTTACAGAGAAATGCGTTGGTTGACGCATACGAGTGGGCGGTGTTGTGAAACGCCGTCAACGAGAGTGGTACCGTGGACCGGATCCCGTAAAGCGGGTTTTTGGCTTCATCTCTCGATCCGTTGCGGGTCGGGAAATGGGGTCTTTTTTGTTGCCCGTAATACCCGCGAAAACGATATTATAGGAGGAAAACACAATGAAATTCGCAGACAAGTACCAAAGACGTTATTTTATGCCGCCGTATCCCTGTCTTGACTGGGCGAAAAAGGAGTACGTCGACAAGCCGCCGATATGGTGCAGCGTCGATCTTCGCGACGGAAATCAGGCGCTCATAATTCCGATGAGCTTGGAGGAAAAGCTCGAGTTCTGGAAATATCTGATCGACGTGGGATTTAAGGAGATCGAGATCGGATTTCCTGCCGCGAGCGATACCGAGTACGAGTTCTGCCGCGCGCTTATCGAACGCGATCTTATTCCCGACGACGTTGCCGTTCAGGTGCTTACGCAGTCTCGCGAGCACATCATCAAGAAAACGTTTGAGGCGCTCGAGGGCTGCAAGAACGCGATAGTTCACCTGTACAATTCCACCTCCGTGGCTCAGCGCGAGCAGGTGTTCCGCAAGAGCAGGGAGGAGATAATCGAGATCGCGACAAGCGGCGCTAAGCTGATGAACGAGTACAAGGCGAACACCAAGGGCAATTTCCGCTTTGAGTACTCGCCCGAAAGCTTCACGGGAACCGAGCCCGAATTCGCCGCAGAGATATGCAACGCGGTCATAGACATATGGAAGCCGACCGCCGACAACAAGGTCATCATAAATCTGCCCGTTACCGTCGCGGAGAGTATGTCGCACGTCTACGCTCAGCAGATCGAATATATGTGCAAGGAACTGCACGACCGCGAAAACGTTATCGTCTCGCTTCACCCGCACAACGACCGCGGCTGCGGCGTTGCCGATACCGAAATGGGCTTACTGGCGGGAGCGGACCGCGTGGAGGGTACGCTGTTCGGCAACGGCGAGCGCACGGGCAACGTCGACATAATCACACTGGCGCTGAATATGTACACTCACGGGGTCGAGCCTAATCTCGACTTCACGAACCTCCCCGAGCTTGTGGAGGTTTACGAGCGGCTTACGAGAATGAGAGTTTACGAGCGTATGCCGTACAGCGGTCAGCTGGTGTTCGCGGCGTTCTCGGGCTCGCACCAGGACGCTATCGCGAAGGGCATGAAGTGGCGCGAGGAGAAAGACCCGGCCCACTGGAACGTGCCGTATATCCCCGTCGATCCGCACGATCTCGGCAGGGAGTACGAGGGCGACGTTATCCGTATCAATTCGCAGTCGGGCAAGGGCGGCATAGGCTACCTTATGGAGCAGAACTACGGCATTATCATGCCGCCGAAGATGAGAGAGCATTTCGGATATACCGTCAAAGGCGTTTCCGACCGCGCTCACAAGGAGCTTAAGCCCGCGGAGGTTTACGAGATATTCGAAAAGGCCTACGTTAACCTGAATAAAAAGCTGGAGGTCATAGAGGCCCACTACACGCAGGGCGAGCAGATATCCGCGGAGGTCACGGTGAAGATAAACGGCGAGCCGCGCAAGCTCAAGGGCGCGGGCAACGGTCGTCTTGACGCGGTCTCCAACGCGATAAAGGACGGTCTGGGCTTTGACTACACCATTTCGACGTTCACCGAGAACGCCGTCGAGCAAAGCTCCAAGTCCAAAGCCGCGTCCTATATCGGCATTGCGCTCCCGAGCGGCGCTGTCGGCTGGGGCGTTGGTATCGATACCGATATCATCAACTCGTCTATTAAGGCGCTTATTTCGGCTATCAACAATTCGGGTGTTATTTAAATTAGGTAACAGCGCCTTGCATAAAAGCGGGGCGCTGTTTGTGTACAATATATAAAAATTGAAAAAAAGGCGGAAGTCGTTCACAAAGGCATAACTTTGGTTAAAGCCGAAATTGACGAAAAAAATAACGGCAACTCCGAATCCGAAAAATGACGAGCTGCCGTTATCCCAAGCGACAAGACAAGTCTGTTTGAAATTTATTATAACATCAGATGAGATATCTTGTCAAGCTTTTGAATTTTTTTAAAAAGCTATTGGCTTTTTGAATACCAAGGTGTATAATATATTTAGTGGTATTCGCAAAGTGAGGTGAGAGAATGTCGCCACGAACAGGCAGACCAAAAAGCGATAATCCAAAGTCAACACAGCTTGCCGTAAGGCTTGATGAGGAGACCTTGAAAAAGCTTGACAAGGTCGCCGAGGTCTATTCGGAAACAAGAGTTCAGACCCTGCGTAGAGGTATTGAAAAGCTGTATTCCGAGCTGGAAAATAAATAAACCGTCGCCGACTGATGATCATAACAACGGTTTATCTATACCGACAAGACAAGCCTGTCTGAAATCTATTATAACATCAGACGAGGTATCTTGTCAAGCTTTTTGAAATTTTTTTAAAAAGCTATTTACTTTTGATACTGCATATGTTATAATTATTGCAATGGCAAAAGTGAGGTGAGAAAATGTCGCCAAGAACAGGCAGACCGCCGAAATTGGGCAAGCCCAAAAGCGTTAGCTTGCAAATGCGCATAACGCAGGAAACTGCCGAAAAATTGAAAAAGTGCGCCGACGCTTTATCCGTTGCAAGGACGGAGATAATTGAAAAGGGCATTGACTTGATATATGAGCGGTTTGTGGAAAAAAATAACGGCAACTCCAAATCCGAAAAATGACGAGCTGTCGTTATTGCAAGAGACAAGACAAGCCTGTCTGAAATCTATTATAACATCAAATGAGGTATCTTGTCAAGATTTTTAAAAAATTTTCGGAAAGCTATTGACTTTTCGTGTATACTATGATATAATAAACGAGTACACGAAAAGGGGGTGATGAAATGTCGCCGCGTACAGGCAGACCAAAAACCGACAACCCTAAGGATATTCAGCTGAAAATCAGAGCCGACAGGCAGACTATCGACGATCTGGAATATTGCTGTGAAAAAAAGGCAATGACAAAAAGCGACGTAATACGGCTTGGTATCCAAAAGGTCAAGGAAGAGGTCGATGAAAAAAAATAACGCTTTGCCCTCACCGGAAAGAGAACGGCAAAGCGTTATTGAAAGCGACAAGACAAGCCTGTCTAAAATCTATTATACCATTAGCGGGCTTTCTTGTCAAGTGTTTTTTGAAAGGAAGTTTTTATTATGAGTATCTGGGAACAAATTTATAACGCATACTGCGAGGGCTTGCTGAGCGTGCAGCCGCCCGAGCCGTCCGCACGGGAGGATTTCAGGCTTAGTGAGATCGAAAAAAAATTAGAGATGACCGACGAGCAGGCAACATATTTTGAAAATGAATTCTTCAAGCTGAGTATAGATATCGAAAAGCGTATGTTCAAGGCGGGTTTAAGGATCGCACTGAGACTTATCTCCGAATAACCTAATAAAAAAGCGAAAGATCGAATCTTTCGCTTTTTTATATGTTCAGCTAAAATTATTGAAATCGTCATTCAACGAGAGTAAATTCGCCGATAGCGAGGCTTATCGTGTTCGTTTTGTCGTTGAACGGGAAATCCGCGTTGGATTTTAAAAGCTCCTTGCGGTCGGTTATGATATTGTCGCGATCCACCTTGATAGTATACGGGATAGTTTCCATACCGATATATTCCAGTTGGTAAAGCTTTTCAGCACAGTAAAGCTGCTTGAGCTCTTCAAGCTTCGATTCCGAGATCTCATCGACCACGGGATAGTCAATATCGACCGAAGCGTCCGCTAATGATTGTGCAAGCTCAGCGTTAAGCCTGACAGCAGCCTCCGTTAGCGATTTGTCAATGTCGGTTCCTTTAAGCGTAAGGAAATCGGGATTGACCTCTACCCACATATCGGCGTTGACATCGCCGTTAAGGTAATACGTCCCGGGCTTCAGCAGATCGTTTGAAACTTCAATATCCGCAACTGCCGTAGTGCTGTTTGCGCCGTTCAGCGTCACCGCGGCAATTCCGCCGCCAACGCCCAACGCTGCCGCTATAATAACAGGTATAATAATCTTTTTCATAAAAATCACATTGTCCTTTCTAAAATAAGAATTACTTAACGTATGTAAGCGAAGATTGATCCGACGCTATCTTTACATTGAAAAAACCGTTTTTAACGTCGCCGGAAGCACTGTAATTTTCAATAGTTGGATTATCCATCACAACATTTCCGTTTTCATCAACCCTAGCCACATTAGGAAAATGCGCATAAAACCCTCTATTGCCATTTTTCAATTGATATGTGCTGAGAGAACCCGTGACATAGCAATCACGTGCGTCATCCTTATAAGTATAAATCACTATATTTCCCTCTTTAGCCCATATGTATCCGTCGTCGCTGTTGTTGGTATATTTTCCCAGGAATTTAGAGTTAATGACATCCCCATCGGCAAGCGTTGCGGAATATGCCGTGACCGTCAGCAAGAATGAAGTGACAAATGCACAAGCAATGCACACCATCCTTTTAATTTTTGATTTCATTGAAATTAGTCCCTTCAATAATATATTATTCTTTATATTATATAACAATTCCCAATTTTTGTCAAGCAGAAAAAATTTTTGGCGCGAAAAACGGCATAATAAACAAATAGGATTATAAGATTTTATGTAAGTTTACAAGAATCCCCCTTTGCGTCGAGATGCCGTAAAGGGGGATAACTTTATTCTCTCTTGATAGCCTCGAGCGCGGAGATATGCACCGCTTTATTGGCGGGATAAAATCCCGAGCCGAGACCGATGACGATCGAGAAAACTATCGCAAACCCCGCGAGCCACAGCGGCACTATCGACACGGGCGAGCTCTCGGGGAGCATTACCGATATCAGCGTCTGCCACCATTGCCCAAAGCCCTCTACCATGCTGAAGTCGGGCTTTTGCGAAACAAGATTTATCACGAGCGAGATGATGTAGCTGATGGCCGCGCCCGCGATACCGCCGATAAGTCCGATAAATCCCGCCTCCATAAGAAACGTTGCGCGGATATTGCCGAGATAGCAGCCGAGCGCTTTCATAACGCCTATTTCGCGGGTGCGCTCGGAGATCGACATTATCATGGTGTTTGTAATGCCGAGCGCCGCGACGAACAGCGAGACCGCTCCCAGACCGCCGAACATCATCTGACGCTGACGAGCCTCCTCCTGCATGGGCTTGCGTATCGACTCCATTGACGAGGTGGAATAGCCGAGCTTTTTGATATCGTTTTCAACCTCCTCGACCTTGGAAATGTCGACGGTCTTGACGTATATCTGATTGTATGTAAGCTCCTTTTTGTTCCCCGTGGGGAATACTATTTTCTGAAGCGCTTGGAGGTCGGTCACGGCGAAGATAAAGCCCTCGCTCGTCGCGTAGTCCTTGTTGTAGTCCTGCTTTACAACGCCCGTTACCTTGATCTTCTGCTCGTACTTCTTTTCATAGTCCTCGTAGCTGTACATCTGCATGGTCATTTCCTGACCGCACAGATTTAAATACGGATCGGGCAGCTCGGCGTTTTCGTTATACGTATCGTAGCCAAGCTCGGGATCGTATGTGTACATAAAGCTCCAGCGGTCTATCATATTGCTGCCGTCCGGACGCTGAGTGTCCATAAGATTGTAGGCGGCGAACTCCCCTGCAAGAACCTCGAACGGCTCTCTAGGGAACGTTCCTTCGACAAGCTCCAGACCGAATTTCTCCATAGAGCCCTTGCTGAAGCCTACGATATTCGCCCAGTTCATCTGATAACGGTCGCGCTCGCCCGCGGTGAGCTCGTAGCCGATATTGTCAAGCGAGGCTTTTCCTATCGCGACCTCAACGCCGGGAATATTTTCGAATTTTCGTATCGCCTCGTCGTTGAGCTTCGCGTTCTGTCCTCCCGAGTATACCTGGATAAGCGTAAGGTCGCCCATCTCGGCAAGCGCCAGCTCCATTGAATTCTGCATTCCTATACCTATGGACAGCATTGTCACGATAGCGCAGCAGCCCACGATAACGCCCAGCACCGTAAGCAGCGTTCGGCTTTTTCGGCGGCGAAGGTTCTGAAGGCAGATCTTTATCATGTCACTAAGCTTCATTTGTCTGTCCTTTCGTTATACGGTTGTTGTGTTGTTGTCGTTATTGTTGTTGGTATTGTTAGTCTCGGGCTTTTTGTCGTCGAATTCGTCTTCCCAGTCGATGTCCGCTTCTGTGAGCGCGCTCTTCTTTTTCTTCTTATGCTTCACGATAAGGATCGTCGCGGTGATACCGCCGACTACGATAACGCCTATGCATATCCATACGATCACCCACGGGAAATTTCCGCCACCCTCAATTCCTGGCTCGTCAATTCCAGGCTCAAAAGTGCCGGGGTCGATAAATCCGGGGTCGAACATATCCTCCACTTCAAAGCTTACGGGGAATTCCTTTGTTACTTCGGTTAGAGTAGCGTCTTCATAAGTGACCTTGATAGTGAATTCGCAGGTGCCAGGCATATACGGGTTGACGATAAAGTCAAACGAGCCGTTGCCGCCAGGCTGTACCGTGCCTATTACCTTGGAAGTGGAGAGAGCGCCGACGTCGCCGACGATCTCAGCCTTGACGTTGGATATCTCGCTTCTGCCCTTGTTGAGGTATGTGGTGGTTATGTACATATCCTGCCCGACTGTTCCGGGGTAGGTGGGGACGTTTACCTCGAAGGTCATCTTGTCGGGCTGATAAACGGGAATGAAGATAGTCTGCTCAAGATTTGCGGTAGAACGCGAGCCGCCTTCAACGTAATCGTACTTGAGAGATACCGAGATAGAGGATGTGCCCGTTTCCGCTGTCGCGAGCGCCTTGAGCGGGATAGTTTCCGAAATTTCACCGTCCGCGTTTAAGGCGGGATAATAGAACGTATTCGTGCCGCCGAAAATGTTTACGCTGCCGCCCGCGTTGACTGTCATTATAACGTTTTCAACACCCGTAAGCGAGCTTGTGTTAAACAGCTTGAGCGCGAGGTTGAACGGATCACCCGCGGGAATCTGCTCCGCGCCGATGTCATAGGATTTGATTATGATATTAGGCACTGCGACATTGCTGCCGCCCGAACCGCCTCCGGACTCGCTTGCGATTATAGTTACCGACGAATCGCTTTCGGCGTTCTTCTTTACGCCGCCGTCAATGTAGGCGTAGCTGATATGCGCGGTGATGCCCTGCTTTACAGCCGCTATCGAATTAACGGTGCGGAACTTCACCCTTACGCTTGCCGAGCCCTTAGCGGCGATAGATCCGACTTCGGCAGTCTCCGTGCCGTCGACGAAGTAGAGCGAATCCGACGCGTCGAGGAAGAGATAAACGTCCTCCGCGGGGGTATCGCTGAAATTGCGGACCGTGAGCGTGTACTCATACTCCGAACCCGCCGTTATCGGCAGCGCGAGCGTCTGCCCCGTGATCTTGATAGTGGGTGCGCTTACCTCCGCGAGGTCTGCGGTGCTCGCGGGAACGTTCACAGTGGAGGTTGCCGTTCCGATAGTTTCTCCGCTTGTGCCGTCGTAATAATAGTGCAGTGAAATACCGAAGGACTGCTTTGCGGAATTGATCTTTCCAAGAGCCTTATAGCTGATCTTCACGGTCGCTGTGCCGTTCGCCGAGATCGAGCTTATATCCTGCGAGCTGCTTCCGTCGGTGAGAATAACGTCGTCGGAGGCGGTGGTCTCAACGAGGATGCGCTTGGCTTCAAGATTGCCGAGGTTTTTAAGTTCGATGTTGAAATATCCGCTTTCTCCGCTTTTGATCTCGGAGATGTTGCTCGGGGTGATTTTGAATATCGGCTCCGCGCTTGTCGAGCCGTCGTTGGATATTACCGCGGGAATATTTACGGTCGCGCTTGCGCTGCCTATGGTTTCTCCGGTGCCCGTATCGTAGTAATAACGTATGGATATACCAAAGGACTGTTTAGTAGAGGTGATCTTGCCAAGCGCCTCATATCTTATGACGATGCTTGTTGAATCTCCCGCCCAAATAGAGCTGATATCTCGGGATTCACTTCCGTTCGTGAGGACTACATCGTCGGGAGCGGTCACCTCGATCAAAATACGATGGGCGTTGACCGAGCCGAGGTTTTTCAGTTCCAGTGTGAACATACCTCTTTCACCCGCTTTGATATCGCTTATGCCGCTTGCGTTGATCTTGAAGATCGGTTCCGCGGCGCCCGTGTCGGGAGTGGGGTCCGGAGACACAGTCGTCTCACGGCATTCCGTTATCGCGAACGAAAGATCGGTAAAGTCGCCGCTGATGTCCGAGTATCCTATCATAAATGCGAAAGAATTGCTGCCGCCAAGCCATGTGCACTTAAGCGTGATGGTATATTTGAGTGGGTCGCTGTCCGCGCAAACTTTTTGTATATCCGCAGCCTCGCACTTAAAGCTGCCCATGGATTTGGTGAAAATGATATCGGAATCATCAGCATCAGAGCCCTTCAGCAGACGGTCCATAACGTTAATCGTCAGTTCAAAGGGCTTGTTTGCAGTGATCGAGGAGAGCGGCTTGGACTCTTCGGGGGTTTCCGCGTCAGGATCGGGTATCGACATAACGGTGTATCCGAGAACCTCGGGCTTTGCGGCTGTCTCCGAAGCCTCCGCATAGGCTTTGTATGTAGTTGAAACGGGTGTTGTTCCGATAGATGAAACAGCAATAACTGCGCCCGCAATAAATGCCGCCGCTTTCTTAAATAGCTTGTTCATTTGTTTCTCCTTTAACTGTGTCATTTTTAGCGTTTTTAGTGTCGCTGACGATTCTGCCGTCCACAAGAGTTACTATCCTGTCGGCATATTGGGCAAGCTCGGGGTCGTGAGTTACCAGAACGATCGTCTGATCGAATCGCCGTGCAAAGCTTCTTATCATTTCCATGACCTCTATAGTGGTCTTGGAGTCGAGATTTCCCGTCGGCTCGTCCGCAAAGACCACGTCGGGGTGAGCGATAAACGCGCGGGCAATGCCGACGCGCTGCTGCTGACCGCCCGACATCTGCTTGGGGTAGTGGTTGAGACGGTTGGCGAGCCCAACCTTTTTAAGTATCGCCGCGGACTTTTTCATTCGTTCGCGCTTAGATACTCCGCGGAACATAAGCGGAACGGCAACGTTCTCCGCCGCGTTCATAAACGGCAGCAGATTGTACGACTGAAACACAAAGCCGATATGCTTCTGTCTGAACTCCGCAAGCTCCTTTTCGGACAGCCGAGTTACCGCGACGCCGCGAATGTACACATCGCCGTATGTAGGCTTTTCCAGCCCCGCGAGCTGATTGAGCAGTGTGGACTTTCCCGAGCCGGATGTTCCGAAAATACAGCAGATCTCTCCCTGCTCAATGTCGAGATTTATCCGCTTGAGGGCGACGACCGTGTCGTCCTTGAGACGATATTCCTTGCGCAGATCGCGCACGCGAATCATGATTTTTTTCTTTTTAGCGCCGGTTTCCATAGTCCTCCTTTCCCGATTACCGGCACGGATCGACCATTACCTTAAATGTTGATATGCAGACCCGTCAGCCGTGATCGTTAGTAAAATGCAAAAATAAACGAATGGTAAACGTTTTGTGGTTTTTTGAGAGATTAAGTGTCAAAAAATCGCAGTTTGAAAATCGTCTATTATACTTGAATTATACCATGTTTTTCCTGTCTTGTCAATAGCTTTAGGCGCTGTAACAGTATATTAGACAAACGGGTATTTTCATGTGTCTTTTTCAACCTTATGTTTTCTGTAAAAGGTTGTTTCGCAAATATTCCCGTGCAATGTGTACGTCAATACATGATCCGTGCAAAAAACTTAAAATAATTTCTTTTTCGCACATGGATATCGACTGAAAACGCGCGGCTAACGTGATATAATGCGGTTACGGACAAGCTCCGCCTACCGCGCCCGATGAAAGACAGAGGGTAAAGACGGCGGGGGAAATTCGCGAAAAATTGGGGAGGAATCAAAATGCTGAAAATATATAATGACGGAAAACGCATTACCGCCGCGCTATCGGGCGATATCGACCACCACGCCGCCCGTGAGTTCAGGACGGCGCTGGACGAGCTTATAGCGCGGTCGCGTCCCGAGCTGCTGATATTGGATATGGAGCAGGTAGGCTTTATGGACAGCTCCGGTATCGGTCTTATACTTGGACGGCTGAAATCGGTGCGCGCGGCAGGCGGCGAGATATTGATAAAAAATGCGCGTCCCGAGATTGCCGCCGTCATAAAACTGTCCGGTCTGGGAACGCTGCTTGTCGAACCGAAGAAACAAGAGGCTAAGCTGTAAAGGAGAATATCATGAAAAGAATTTCCGTAAACGAATGTAAGGTGCGGTTTCCCGCGCTGTCGAGGAACGAGGGGTTGTCGCGTTCGGCCGCCGCCGCGTTTGCCATCCAGTGCGATCCGACGGTGGAGGAGATATCCGCGATAAAGACCGCGGTATCGGAAGCGGTGACTAACGCGATAGTACACGGCTACCGCGATATGAACGGCGAGGTCGAGCTGCTTATGCGGCTGTACTCGGACAATGCCGTGTACATACAGATCAAGGACAAGGGCAGGGGTATTCCAGACGTGCGGCAGGCTATGCAGCCGACCTACACCACCGCTCCCGCCGACGAGGAGCGCTCTGGTCTCGGTTTTACCGTAATGGAAAGCTTTATGGACAAGGTACGTGTGCGTTCGGTCGAGGGCAGGGGCACTGTCGTGACAATGGAAAAGAAGATCGTGGGAAAACTCAATGACGAGAGATGAGTTTATCGCGGCAAATCTGCCGCTCGTTCACTCGCTTGCCAACCGTTTCCGAGGGCGCGGCATCGAATACGAGGAGCTTTTCTCGGCGGGCAGCGTGGGTCTCGTAAAGGCTTATGACAACTTTGACGAGTCGCGCGGGCTGTGCTTTTCGACGTATGCCGTTCCGGTAATACTCGGCGAGATCAGGCGGCTGTTTCGCGACGGCGGTGCGGTGAAGATGAGCCGTTCGCTTAAGGAGCTGTCGCTGAAAGCCGCAAGAGCGCGGGACGAGTTATCGAAGAACGGTACGGAGCCAACTATAAATGAACTTGCCGACTATCTGGGAGTATCCCCCGAGGACGCTGCCGAAGCCGTTGCGGCGGGGCTTCCTCCCGTATCGCTTACATCCGCGGAGGACGGCGGCGAATACGATCTCCCCGAAGAGAGCGGCGAAAGTGCGCTTATAGACAAGCTCGCGTTGCGGCAGTGCCTGTCCGAGCTCCCCGAGGAGGATCAACGGCTTATTATTCTCCGCTACTTCCGCGACCAGACTCAATCCCAAGCTGCCGCTGTTCTGGGAATGTCGCAGGTGCAGGTTTCGCGGAGGGAGAGAAAGATATTGGAGGAGCTTAGGGCACTGCTAATATAAATTAAAAGTGATCCGCGGCTTGAGAAACACCTTGCAACATAAATTTCGATTTACCCCATTATGAAAAATTTAAAAAATGAAACCATTTTCGTAATCATTTGGTATTACTATTGAAAGCAATAAATTTCACAATGAAAGCGAGGAATATATATGAAAAAATATTTGACTGCATTTGCGGCTGTTATCGCAGCCTTGTCGCTGGCGGGGTGCTCGGCGGAGGGTATTGCTCCGATTGTCGGTGCGGGTTCGGGCGGTTCGAGCGAATCGGGGACTGCGGGGAGCTCGGGCAGATTTGAGGGTTCGGATATCGGCGGCAGGAAGGAAAGCTTTATCGACAAGATTAATGGGATATTTGACGGAGGTTCTAAAGATATGTCGGAGACGGCTGACGAGGGTCTCCTTGCCGAGGCGACAGCGCCGAGCGGCGACTATGCGGGCGTTGCTATACTTCCCGATGATTGTATTATCGACGATCCAGAGATAACGCCGCAGTCGGGTCTGCTTACGGGCGGCGAATGGAACGATAACGCACACTGGGCGGACTGGAACGCGCTTTACGGTTCGCGCGAGGACTGGAAAGGATACAAGAACGTTTGGAACACCGTTGACGATTACCGCCTTACGGTAACGGTAGTCTCCGACGGCAAGCCGCTTGAGGGCGCAAAAGTGTCTTGGGGCGGTTCCGTGTCGGCAGTTACAAACAATAAGGGCGAGGCGTATCTGTTCTCGGACGGTATGCCCTCTGAGGTTACGGTCACTTGTGGCGATAAGAGCGCCACATCGCTTGTAGATTGGGTTCTCGATGAACACGACCTGTACTTTTCGGTTGATCTGGACGGAGCGGTCTCACCGATCTCTCAAAAGCTCGACCTGATGATAATGTGCGATACTACCGGGTCTATGGGCGATGAGCTTGAATACCTCAAGGTAGAGCTGGAGGATATCGTCAAGAGCATTAAATCCAATAACGCCAATATCCCGACGCGCGTTTCCGTTAATTTTTACCGTGATACCGACGACGAGTACGAGGTTCGGCAGTTCCCGTTCAGCGATAATATCGACGAGGTCGCCGAGGCTATCCGCGAGCAGTCGGCAAGCGGCGGAGGCGATTTTCCTGAGGCTGTGCATACCGCTCTTGACAGCGCGGTCAACAATCACGACTGGGATGAGGACAGCGTGAAGATAATGTTCCTTGTGTTGGACGCTCCCCCGCACGAGGACGCGCAGATAGTCGACAGCGTGAACAAGTATGTCGCTGAGGCTGCCGAAATGGGTATACGTATCGTACCGATAGCGAGCAGCGGTATCGATAAGTCTACCGAGTATCTGCTGCGCGCCATGGCGTTCACAACAGGCGGTACGTATACGTTCCTCACGGATGACAGCGGGGTGGGCGGAAGTCATATCGAGCCTACCGTCGGGGCGTATAACGTTGAGAAGCTAAAGGATATGATGATCAGGATAGTCAACGGTTATTTGACATGAGAGGGGCGTTGATGTATGAAAAAGCTATTTATAATGTGTATAGCGGTTTTGTGCATTGTGACCGTAAACGGCTGTCAAAAACCGCATACCACCGGAGGACCCGACACTACGGCAACGGCGAAGATTGCCGTGCAGACAGGCTGTTTTGTCAATGAGTGGGATGAGGGCACAGGCGGCGCAGTTCAGCTGCGCGAGTGGCTGAACGGGTTTGAGACCGAGCCCGCGGAGAGCGTTCCAGAGGACGACTGCCTCAGGTACGAGATAGAGTTGACGTTCGGCAGAAGCGAGCCTGAATGCTATGTATATCTCGACTTTGGAGACGAGTGCTATCTTCGCAGCGGCGGAGAGTGGGTCTCCGTCGGAAATCCTTCACCGATACCTGTCGGGTACGCGGGGAATATGGCGGCCGACGTGGGGGATATCATCAAGGTCGAGTATCTTCACAATGCCGAGATAACGGAGCTTGAGCTGTCCGAGAAGGACAAGACGGCGCTTTCGGAGTGGCTCTGCGGGCTGAAATATGAGCGACGCAGGTTCCCCGCGGGTGAGACTCCGGGTGACAGCGACGGCGGTGAGGTCTGGGCGTTCACGTTCAAGACGGGCAGGCTGTCCTATGTCGATAACGGCGAAAGCGAGTGCTATCTGCTTTTTGACGGCGAATGGTATGCCGTCGACAATCCATCCAAAATGCCTTTCGGAGCATAAATAGGTTTATATCGTTTCCTGTTAATGGGAATTTTTTCACCGTTTTTCCTGCCCGAACACCCTGATGCTCGGGCAGGGTCTCTTTGCCAAAAAATGGCTTTGCAGTGCGAAATTTAGTGAATTTGCACTTGTGAGTTGCCAATATCCGAAAGTCAAAAATTTTGTATGACAAAGCCGTTTTGTACAGTAGTGTTGAAAACAGCTGTTTATGTTGATTAGATTGTTGAAAACTTTTTGTGCAAGATAAACAAGTGTAACGGTTTTGTTTCGTGAAATATACGTCAAAAAACAGAAAATTGACTTTGAATTGATAAAAATCGAAAAAGACTGTTGACGAGATTGAATTATTTGGATATACTAGAGTTAAGAGAAAGGGAAGCGCCGATATAAATATAGATAGAAAACGGCGAATACTCGGGCGGCTTTATTCTCTTGACGCTAAGACAGCGGAGTATCTCAAAGATCCCCCTACAGAAAGAGAACTTAACGGGCGGCGGACACCGCCGAAGAAAGGTTGCTCGCTGACTAAACACAATGCAATGGAGGTTGTTATTATGTGCATGAAAGACATTGAAGTTAAAAACCAGGTTGGTTTACACGCAAGACCCGCTACATTCTTTATTCAGAAGGCTAACGAGTACAAGTCTTCTATCTGGGTTGAAAAGGAAGAGCGCAGAGTAAACGCTAAGTCCCTGTTGGGTATCCTCTCGCTTGGTATCGTAGGCGGCGCTCAGATCCGCATCATCGCCGACGGCTCCGATGAGCAGCTGGCTGTTGACGGACTGGTTAAGCTGGTTGAGAGCGAATTTGCTGAGTAATTTGCTCGGTCGCAAAAATCATTTGGGGCGGAATTTAGGCTGTTAGCCGTACAATGGTACTGCGCGGTCGTGCGGTGGTCTTTCGAGAAAGACTTCCTGCGATGCGTATGCCAAAGGCGGCTTGCCTTTTCTGTCCCTTTATTTTTATATTTTTTATGGTGAGACAAAAGATGAGGAAGATTTTTTTTTGTGTTCTGCCGATCCTGCTGGCGATTATGCTGACGGGGTGTGCTGCCGCTCCCGAGAATTACGGCGAGATAAAAAAGGCGAAGGAGCTGTATGAAAAGCTGGATTCCGCGCGGGTCGTTATGGTCGACAATAGCGGCGGCGGGGAGCTTATGGATTTTCGTTTCTATATAAATAAGAAAGACGAGATGATATTCAGCTACGAGAGTTTTGAAAACGGCGACAAGGCGTACAGCGACGGCGTTCAGTTTTTCTACAAGACCGAGGGCGACAGCGGCTGGACGGCTATAACTCCCAATGACGAGGCGTATATCTATAACATCTACAACCGCAAGTATCGCTATCCGTATGCGCGCGGCGGGCTGTTCTTTCTTGACGGCACGTCGGTGAGCTCTGTTGAGACGGCGGAGGACGGCGGCGACAGGCTTATAACCTACGTTTACGACTGCGATAAGCTGAATGATTACGCTGTCACGAAGCTTGACGGAGTTTCGGAGTTTTCGGCGCTCACCTGCGTTTACCGTCTGAACGCGGACGGGTATATCACCGAGTTCACCGAAACGGGAACCATAACGGACGATACGGAAACCGTCCGGGATATAGACCTGACATACCGCGTAACGGAAATGAATGGGATAAACATTATTGAAAATCCCGTAGATTATGTTCTCTCGGAGTAAAAAAAACGGCAAATTGACGAAAATTCTAGAAAACGGTTGCAAAAAGGTTACAAATATGTTACAATATGTGGGTTAATGAATTATGCGACCGAGGTTATTTTATGACTTTTACAGATAACAAGCGGCGGACGACGGAACGTTCTGCTGTGAAGAAATCGCTTTGCGATGCTGTTGCGTCTATGGGCGAGTTGTTTTTTGAGGCGCTCCTTGCGATATTGACGCTGTTCTGGCACGGTATACTTACGCTTATTGCCGCGATATTGCGCGGGTATGATAGGGTGAAGTTTCCGCTTAAGAAAGGTCTGCGCAGGATCGGTGATTTTTTCGCCTCGCCGTTTATACGCTACTCTAAGGCTATGAAAATGGGCGGCGCGGAGATAGCTAAGGCGCGGCAGGAAAAGGGCGCGTTCGGTGCGGTGCTTGCATGGTCTAAGGTCACGTGGAGACTGGTATTCGGCAAGCGCGGGTGGATCGTAACAATTGCGAATTGGGCGCTGCCTGTGTGCTCATGTGTGTTCCTGTTCAATATCGTTACATATGCGAATAATCAGAACTACGCGCTTAAGCTGACGGTAAACGGTGATCTTATCGGATATATCTCCAACGAGACCATTTTCACCGACGCGGAGAAAATGGTACAGAAGCGTATCAACTATACGGGAAGCAGCACCGAGATAATTACGTTTGAGCCGAGCTACGAGGTCGACCTTATAGGTACGGGATCGACGCTTACGACCTATCAGCTCACGGATAAGCTGCTGGAGATGCTTGACGCGGATATCGAGCGCGGATACGGATTATACGTCGGCGACGCGTACTACGGAACTCTTCTTGAGCATGAGAGGGTGGACAAGGCTCTTGACGACTTGCTTGAGACTTACCGCACAGGTGAGGAGAATGAAAAGGTCGAGTTTGACCGCGACATTACCTATACATATGGGCTTTACCTTGCGGACAGCTTTGTTTCCGAGGACGAGATAATACGTCAGCTCACGTCGAAAAGAGAAGTTGCTTCGTATTATACGGTGTTGGACGACGATTCGCCGAGCCTTATCTGCTCAAAGCTTGATATGACATATGAGGAATTGGCGCGGCTTAATCCCGATTTTAACGAGGACACCGTCCTGCATACAGGGGACAAGATACAGATTACCGTGGATGTGCCGTATCTTACGATAATTATCACGCGTGAGGAACGATACAATGAGCCGATACCGTATACGACGGACTATATCGACGACAGTACGCTCTACGCGGGCAACACATATGAGGATACTACGGGCGTGGACGGTGAACGCTTTGTTGTAGCGAATGTTTCGTATATCAACGGAAACGAGGTCGGCAGGCGGGTGCTGTCGCGTACAACCGTAACTCCTCCCGTGACGGAGATCATCGCGGTCGGCACTAAGCCGAGACCCGACGACGCGGCTCCGGGACAGTCGATCAAAAACGGCAAGCTGTTGTGGCCCGTTGGCGGCGACGGCGGCTATATCAGCGAACTGATAGAGGCGGACGGCGGTTACAGCGGTCACAAGGGAATAGACATAATGGCGGGTTACGGCACTCCCATATACGCTGCGGCGAACGGTGTGGTTGTTTCGTGCTACTGGGGCGATTACAGCCGCGGAAACTACATCATCATTCAGCATGACAACGGCTTGCAGACCTACTATTACCATTGTAGCGATCTGGATACCTACGTCGGCGCGTATGTGACGGCGGGCGACCTTATCGGGCGCGTCGGAATGACCGGTTGGGCGACGGGCAATCATCTGCATTTTGAGGTGCGGCTCGGTGATAATATCGTCCTTAATCCTATTGATTATCTGTAATCAGAGTGTGTTCACATTACCCGAAATGTACGCATTATGCTTTTCAAAACGGTGATTTCGAAACGGATTTTTCGCAGATGTACTTCAAGGATTTTCAACGAAGTTATGCGGAAAATTTGCTGAAAGACTGGCGCTGAGCGGTAATGTTAACACGCTTTGGCAATGATTTCCAAAGGCAGGTTCACATTATCCTAAAACGGGAATGTGTGCCCGCTTCTTTTTGTGACAAGTTGACGAAAATTCGCGAAAACGGTTGCAAAAAAGTTACAAATATGTTACAATAATTTAAGTTAATTGTGTTTGTTATTGGGGAGTTGATATGACTTTTACGGATAATAAGCGGCGGACGGAGCGCACTGCTGTGAAAAAAACGCCGTATACCGCGGTTGCGTCTATGGGCGAGCTGTTTTTTGAGGCGCTCCTTGCGATACTGACGCTGTTTTGGCATGGAATACTTACGCTTATCGCCGCGATATTGCGCGGGTATGACAGGGTCAAGCTTCCGCTTAAGAGAACCTTGCGCAGGATCGGCGACTTTTTTACATCGCCGTTTATACGGTACTCAAGGGCGATGAAAATGGGCGGCACGGAGATATCAAAGGCTAAGCGTGAAAAGGGTGCGTTCGGCGCGGCGCTCGCGTGGATGCGGGTCACGTGGAGACTGGTGTTCGGCAAGCGCGGGTGGATCGTAACAATTGCGAATTGGGCGCTGCCCGTATGCTCGTGTGTGTTTTTATTTAATATCGTTACATACGCGAATAATCAGAACTACGCACTTAAGCTGACGGTAAACGGCGATTTTATAGGCTTCATTTCCAATGAGACCATTTTTGCCGACGCGGAAAAAATGGTGCAGAAGCGTATCAATTATACGGGCAGCAGCACCGAGATAATCACATTTGAGCCGAGCTACGAGGTAGACCTTATAGGAACTGGTTCGACGCTCACCACTTATCAGCTTACGGATAAGCTGCTGGAAATGCTGGACGCGGATATTGCGCGGGGGTATGGTTTGTATGTCGGCGACGCGTATTACGGTACTCTTCTCGAGCATGACAGGGTGGATTCGGCGCTCAACGCCTTGCTTGACGCTTACCGCACGGGCGATGAGAAGGAGCAGGTCGAGTTTGACCGCGATATCACCTATACATACGGCCTTTACCTTGCGGATAGTTTTGTTACCGAGGATGAGATAATTCGTCAGCTTACGTCCAAGAAAGAGGTCGCGTCTTATTATACGGTGGTGGACGGCGATTCACCGAGCCTTGTCTGCGATAAGTTGGATATGACCTACGAGGAGCTTGCAAGGCTCAATCCCGATTTTGGCGAGGAAACGGAGCTGCATACGGGCGACAGGATACAGATCACTACGGATGTACCGTATCTTACCATAATCATCACACGCGAGGAGCGGTACAACGAGCCTATAGAGTATTCTACCGAGTATACGGAGGATGCGACGCTTTATTCGGGCAATAAATACGAGGTCACGAAGGGCGTGGACGGTGTGCGCTTTGTTGTCGCGAACGTTTCGTATATTAACGGAAACGAGGTCGGCAGGAGGGTGCTGTCGCGTTCGACGGTAACACCGCCGGTAACGGAGGTAATCGCCATCGGTACTAAGCCGAGACCTGCCGACGCAGCTCCCGGGCAGACTATCGAGAACGGCAAGCTGCTGTGGCCAGTTGGCGGATATGACGGCGGCGTCATAATCGAAATGGTATACGGTCACGGAGGCTACGCGGATTGGGGCGGTCATAAGGGTATCGATATCCAAGCCTCTTACGGTACTCCGATATACGCGGCGGCGAACGGTGTTGTTGTCTCGTCGGTATTCGATAACGGCTGGAATGGCGGACGCGGAAATTATGTTACGATACAGCATGACGACGGCGGTCTGTCGACAAACTACTACCATATGAGCTATGTGTATGCTTATGCGGGTCAGCGCGTCACGGCGGGCGACCTGATAGGCGAGGTCGGTATGACCGGACGAGCCTACGGCAACCACCTGCATTTCGAGGTGCGTATAGGCGGTGACGGAACGGGTACATGGCTTAATCCTATCGACTATCTGCCATGGCATGAGCGCGCTCCGGGAACATTGGAGTGGTAACGATAAATATAAAAAACCGCCCTCCCGAAACTCTTTCGGGAGGGCGGTTTTTTATAGCGCTGTGGCGTAGATGTCGTTTTCGGGGCGGATATAGCCGAGGTCTGTAAGCTCCTTTATCATGGCTTTCGCTTCGCTGAGCGATATGGTGATGTTTTGTCTGTAATAAAGTCTATGGCAGAGTTTGCCGTTATTATAGATTTCCGTAACAAAGCTTTTTAAGCCCGTAACCTCGTAAATATTGGTATCGCTTTCCGCAGTCATACGGAAGTGTGCCATTTGGGGCTCGTATATCTTGCCGAATATTATGGCGGCGGTGCTTATCTCCGACCTGCCTTTTATGATATGCTTTTTGCATATGCTTATCACTTCGTCCGCCTGCTCGGCAGTAAGCGGTGCGGATTCAAAACGGGTGCTCCTTTCGGTGGAGTAATTCTCGTTACTGATACTGAAAGAAACATAATCGTCATAACTTATAAAGAATTCCGCATCGGAGAGATACTTAATATCGGGGCGGGCGTTGATAAGCCCGAAACCGCCCGTCGTTATCGTGGCGATAAGGATGGCGGTGAATACCGCAGTTGTTGCAACGTATTTGCCCGCCCATTTAAGGAATGAGAACACGTTTATCTTTGCGCGGCTGACTATGATGTTGACAATAATATACAGCACTCCCGCGACAAGCACGCCCCACATAACTCCGTCGCTCATAGCGAAGAAGGAGAATACGGTCATACAGCCCGTGAACATTATTATCTCAAAGAACAGGCGGCTGGCTATCGGTGTGCCGACCGATCTTGCGTCGCGCTTTACGTAGATAAGTCCAGAGAGCAGCATTAATGCGAGTGATATCACGCAGTTGACTATGCAGTGCGGAATTACGTTTTCGACGTATCCGATAACGTAGATAAGTCCCCAATAGCCGAGATCGACAATATTGTTGGTCTCGTAAGGGTTTATGCCTATGCCCGCGCTTTCGCAGACTACGTTATTGATATAGGTGATGGGCATGGCGTTGATAATGAACATCAGTATAAGCGAGAAGTAGGCGCTTTCGGCGAACGCTCCGCAGCAGCACGCGCAGAGCACAGCTATCGCCATTATGAACAGGCTCGCCGCGAGACAGCCAAACACTATCGTGAACATCTTTTCCGCCGAGCCGTCGGGTGTCTTACCGCCGTACACCGCGTAACCGTACAGCAGCTTTATGCCGTTGCCGATGAACGTTGCGGTAACGAGCGGGGCTATCTGAATATAGAACAGGCATATAAGCTTTGAGAAGAAACGTTCGCTTGCTTTTATCGGCAGCGCCATCGATACGTCGCAGAGCTGTTGGTTGTTCATATCGCGGAAAACGTTCAGCGCGGTGAAGTAGCCGACGACAATACCCGCTACCGCGAACGCCAATCCCCAGCCTGACGGATAGTATCGCAATTCTCCCGGTTCGTTCATCATAAGATTTATATAACGTATCTCGGAGTGGAAAACTGCCAGCAGAAACGACACGCCGTACAGAACATAGCTGATTATCGCGATCTTTTTGTGGACGCGTACCTCCGCTGCGGCGGCGCGGAGTATTTTTTTGAACGATATCCTATATGCTGCTGATGTTTGAGCCATAGCCTCTCGCCTCCAGTTCGTAGATAAATATTTCTTCAAGGGTCAGCGGGATAAACTCGCTTATCTCGCAGTTGAACGCGTTTGTTTTCGCGGTGATCTCCTCCTCCGAGCCGCGCACTACCGCCTGCGATACCGAGCCCATAACGGAGTACTGCATAACGTCGAACCCGGCGTTTTTAAGCTCGTCCGACGTTACCGCGCCGCTCTTTCTCGCCAACTGTATCTTGCCGAAACCGCTTTTTATATTGTCTATCTCGTCCGCAAATATCATCTGACCTTGGTGGATAAGCATGGCGCGGTCGCAAAGCTCGTTTATCTCGACGATATTGTGGGAGGAGACTATCATGGTCGCCTGACGGTCGACAAGCTCGTTGATTATTATCTGCTTGATGAAGCGGCGCATTGCGGGATCGAGACCGTCGAAAGCCTCATCGAGGAGCAGGTATTTGGTGTTGCAGGAAAGTCCGATTATGACTACCGCCTGGCGTTTCATTCCCTTTGAAAATTCGCTCATGCGCTTGTTGCGGGGCAATTGGAGCTGATTTACGAGGCGCTCATATATCTCGAAGGAAAAGCTGTCGTAGTAGCTTGCGTAGAATTTTGCGAGACCGTCGAGCGTAAATCTCGCGTACTGTACCGTTTCGTCGTTGACAAAAAATATTTTCGCTTTGGCGGAGGGGTTGTCGAAAACGTCCTCGCCGTCTATCTTTACGCTGCCTTGCTCGGTCTTGTATACGCCGCAGAGCATGCGCAGAAGCGTGGATTTTCCTGCGCCGTTAGATCCCAGAAAGCCGTAGATACAGCCGTCAGGAATTGTTATTGTAATATTGTCAAGGGCTTTGAAGCCGTCGTTCGCGTCCGCCTTGCCGACGCCCCTTTTCTCAAACACCATGCTTGCGCTGCCAATCTCAATCATTGTATATCTCCTTTCAGCCGATTTATCGTTTCGATCAGCGTTTCAGCGGGAACTCCCGCTTTTATAGCCTCGCGGGCGCTTTCCTCAAAGCCGCGCGTCAGCGCCGATATCGCTTTGCCGTCCTGCGGCGCGATAAAACTCCCCTTTCCCGCGAGCGTGTAGATTATTCCGTCGCGCTCAAGCATGGAATACGCCTTTGCGACTGTGTTGGGGTTCAGCCCAAGCTGCTGCGCGAGAGACCGCGACGGCGGTATCTTGTCGTTTTCCTTGAGCATTCCGCGGGCTATCTCACTGCAAATCGCGCGGTATATCTGCTCGTAGATAGGCGTTCTGCCCGTTACGTCTATATTTATCAAAAGACTTACCCCCTTGTTATAAAATCAAAGCTATGCAATTTCGGCGGACGTGCTCTGTGCAGGTACATGTCCGCCGGAAACTGCTTTGCTCACCGCCGCCGATTGAATAATATTGCTTTGTATGTGGCTTTATAATGTGACTGACTGCGGTGAACTAAATGCACTATTTCCACTAGTGCATTTAGTGTGGTTTTATTATACGACAAGATCCTTTGTTTGTCAATAGCTTTTTAAAAAATTTTATAAATATTTTCGGAGATTGTATTTTATTCTGTTTATACATTATAATGATATTTGGTGACTGAGGTAATACTAAATATTGGCGGGGCTGAGAATAAATTAAAATTATTCGAATTTTGTTTATTTTTTTAAAAAAAAGTATTGACAAAATATGAATGATGTGATATAATTGAAAAGCATTCCGAAAGGGAAGCGGGTTAAAGGGTCGAAAAAAGAAAAATTTAAAAGAAAAATTAAATTTTTTGAAAAAAAGGCTTGACAAACTCCGAAAGCTGTGGTATAATAATCAAGTCGCCGAAAATAAGCTCGGAGAGATTTGAGGTTAGGGACACGGCGAAACAGCTCCTTGAAAATTGAACAATACTGAAGAAAAAGAACGAATTAAC
>ERZ778495.129-NODE-129-length-83843-cov-9.549566_pt1 | contig 83843 bp, 67 predicted proteins | sample MGYA00433100_ERZ778495 | MGnify/ENA primary metagenome ERZ778495 (study PRJEB29527, sample SAMN07138962) | mouse gut metagenome | material: feces | host: mouse | place: China:Nanjing | collected 2016-01-25 ...
AATGGAATCGACCCTAATTTTATCTTGCAATAAAAAGGTTTATCGGACAGCAATATAAAAATATAGGTAGAACAGCACAGAAGATCATCGACCTTGTCATTTCCGACCTTTCTATGTCAGCCGAAGCTATGGCTTATAAAATTAGGTATAAGTTCCCGTGCTGTAGAGAAACAAATCGCAAAATTGCGTTCTATGGGTATATTGTCTCGTGAAGGCGCAGACTTTGGTGGTTATTGGCGTATTATTTTAAGTTACCATTTTGAGGGGATGAGACGCAGCACGCTGCGTCTCTACAACTGGAGACAAAATTGGGCGAAAAAAGTAAGTTAACTTCGTTGGCAAAGTAAGTTAATTAAAATACCGAAGTAAGTTAACTTACTTTGCCAACGAAGCTAGCTTACTTTGAAAGTGAGGCATTGGTGGTTGGAAATCAAATAAAATATTATACATTTGCATGACTGGATAAGTCAAAGCAAATAATAGGTATCAAACAATGATAAACTAAAAAACATATGGATTATCTTAGGTTGAAATATTATTAATACGTATATTTGCGACAAGAAAAGGCTTTTAAGTTAAGAGCCTCGTGTTGCGAGTGATATTTGTTCCATTGATTGAAAATCGGCAAAATTTTCTTACAATTCCCAATGGACAAAGAAGGCCCCGCAACCCTTTACCGACTATACGTGTTATCTATGCTGCCGTAGGTAGTAGAGGTATGTTATTGTATATAGATAAAGGGGGCGTGTGGCTGACTTTACTGGGAGTTGGGTCTTTGCCGAACCTTCAATCATGTAAATGTTCAGTCTGCGCCCTTTCCTTATATCTTAATGAAAGGACCACTACTTAACAAAAGCCATATAGCGCCCGTCTTTACGAAGGACATCTTTTCTAAAACATGTCCGGATCTTGTAAATCTAATAATTAATCATGTAAAGTGAATGGCTTATGGACGCTTGTAATATTGATGAGATCCAGAATCTCTTTATTTACTACTCCGCTTGTTTCAGCAAGTATTTTCCAGAGTTAGGGTTTTATTGTAATGAGAGGGAATTCCAGATACATGGTATCGTGCGGAGATATAGTGACATTACGGGAGTGTCCCATGATGGCTCTTATTTCTTAATTGAGATGCGAAAAGAATACCTGATCTACTTACCGTTATTGGTCGGTTCCAAATTCCGCATTTTAACTAAACAAAAACAACTTTATTCGTAATACAATCTTATGCTTATGCCAGAACTCATATCCATAGAAGAAGCCGCCCGTATTACCGGTTTCCCGTACGAGGAGATTGAAGATTGGGTAAAATCCCGAAAGATAACCTCTTTCCATACGAGAACCGGTACACGTATGGTAGATATTGGGAACCTACGTGATTTCATAACCCATATCGAACATCTAGGGATTCAAAAACTATACTTGCAACTGGTCATTCAAGACAAGGAGGAGGAAGCCGACGAGATTATCGCCCAGTACGACGATTACCTTTTCTGCCTACGATCCTTAAAGAACATCTCTCCCCTACTTAAACAAATTATCGCCGAACTATCCACATTTATAGATGATAAGCAAGATCGGTATATATTCACGGAAATAACCTCTGGGGCAAAAATACTGGACGTAGCCAAACGCTGCGATATATCTTACGATAGGATGTGCTACCGATATAAGAACATAGTACTCCGCTTGCAGGAAAACACCGGATTCTTAGCCGAATATAAGAAAACGATCAGCTGTCAAGACCTAGAGATAGAGCGCCTGCGACTTGAGAAGCGAAACATGGAATATGAGCTGAGAACGCTCTATAAAGCAGTCCTCAAAAGTGGCTTGAGTCTCGATGCTCCGAAATCGTCGTTCGATATCCCCACGGATGCGGCCAAACGGATCTCCCTACCGGTCACAAGCCTAACCCTGTCTCCCTACATCCGTAAATGCCTCCAAAAATTGGAGCTGGAGACTATGGAGGACCTATTGCGCTACGCTAGGAAGAAAGGGCTCGATTCTTTGTTGAAGATTCCGGGATTCGGCCCTCTCGGTTTAGACCAGTTAAAATTTCAGCTGGAAAAGCATAAGATCATGAATAAGGCCGGAGACTCGGATCTCTATCAATACATCATCAATGAGCCGGATAGCTGAACACAAAAAGAGCCTCTCTTCACAGGGAGGCCCTTTTTATGTGATGCCGGAAATAACCAATAAAAACTTCCCGACACTACGGTGTTAATCATCTTATATGCTTACATAAAATTAGCAGAAGGCTTTGGTTTGCGATATACTAATAGTGTTACATTCTTTTTGACATTGCAAAGATACGTCGGCCTATAAGGGTGCGCAATACCTATATATATGTAAAAAAGGAGAGTTCGTACCTATTAATTGCTATATTCTTCTTCATGGCCAGTGAAATATGGCGTAAAAAAGGCGTGAAACCAAGTGGAATCACGCCTAAATCTATCTATGCCTTTATTTTTAATGGGCAAGCTTCAACTGATTCTCCAAAGCCTGTTTTATATACCCGTTAATCGTAGTTCCCGCCTCTTGCGCCAATGCTGCGATTCGGCTATGTATTTCTGGTGAAATACGGATATTTAACGTGCCGCTATAAGGTTTACGAGGTTCCACGCCATCAGCCAAACAGCCGGCAAGATAGCTTTCTACTCCGGCTTCAAAATCCGCACGAAGTTCATCGATAGTATTACCTTCATAAAGAATTAAATCTTTACTCATACCAAGTACCTTTCCGCAAAGACAGTTATCAGCCTTACTGTACTCAACAGAACCTTTATAACCTTTGTATTCCAAATAGTCCATATTGAATCATTTCATTTAATTAAACCATTACTTTTTAAATGCTGATATATCGCTTTCATCATCCACTCCTTCATAATACTACCCGGATGCGGTTTATGAATATCAATATATTGTCCCGTCTGTTCATTTTTAAATCTCACGCGAGAACCTGACGTTGCACCTTTATTATGCTCGTTATAGCCATAAGAAGAAAGCAATTTTAAAGTTTCCTCGTAGGTGAAATCTTTAGGTAGTTTACAAAAACGCCCGATCAACTTTTCTTTAGAACCCATATCCTTGTTCTTTCTGCAAATGTAACTAATATTAGTTGCAAAACAAAAGAATATGGAGGAAAACTTCCCGACACTACAGTGTTAATCATTTAATGATCTTCTCGCTTGTAATAACTAACGCTTACCTCTGAAATAATACAAAACCGTATTTTCCAAAATTAACTATCAAGTTGTCTTGCGGGTCAATAATGGGGCCTATTCGGTATGACGTCCTGAAAATATTCTTCCGGGATACCTATGAGTAGGTAATTAGGGTCTTATTTTACCTACTTCGGGCGATTGTAGCAAATTCTCAGCCTCTGTAATTTTGCCAAAAATTATAAAACGCAATGAGAACGTTAACAAATTTATTAGCGATTGGATTACTTTCCTTTACCGCTCTACATGCTCAAGAGAGTAATATGAGCTCTACCGTAAAGGCATCGGAGATGTATGCCGACGGTTTTTCTAAATTCCGTTTTGGAGGATATGGTGAGATGGCTGCCAGTTATATGGATTATGACTGGAATTGGGTGACACCTCAAGGTACATCACATATGAATCGGGCTACTGTCTCTATCCCTCGTTTTATTTTAGCTTTTGATTATAAGTTCTCTCCCAAATGGGTACTGAGTTCCGAGATTGAGTTTGAGTATGGAGGAACAGGCGCCGCACGGGAAGTGGAGTGGTACGAGGAGAATGGAGAATATGAGACCGAGATCGAGAAAGGTGGCGAGGTCGCCTTGGAGCAGTTCCATATCTCTTATCTGATGAACAAGCATTTAAACTTCCGTTTTGGACATATGATCGTACCGGTAGGCTTGACCAACGCACATCATGAACCCTTGAACTTTTTTGGTGTATATCGTCCGGAAGGAGAGACTACCCTATTACCTTCTACTTGGCATGAGACGGGTGTGGCTCTATTTGGTGATTTAGGAAATTTCGATTACGAGTTACAAGTCGTTTCCGGTCTGGACCCACAAGGTTTCCGTATGGAGAACTGGGTTGGCAAAGGTACGCAAGGCGCTTTCGAGGAAACTCAATTTACGCATCCTGCCTTTGTGGCTCGTGTCAACTATAATGGAGTGAAGAAATTTAAAGGCTTACGTGTGGGCGCTTCTTTTTATTATAACCAACCCTCTAAGAATAGTAGCAAACCGCTGCGTAACCAAGGTGAGAAATATCCGCTTACCATCGTGACGGCGGACGCTCAATATAAAAGTCCGAACAATAATTTGATCGCCAGAGGTAATATCGTTTACGGCCATCTGGGCAACAGCAACGCTCTGACGAAGGTAAACAATAACTCATCTTCAGCTTCCGGATATCCTAATTCAACCGTGGCGGAGACCGCTGTCAGTTATGCGGCTGAGGTTGGCTATAATGTAGGTTCCTTTTTTAGTCGGAAAGCCCCTAGAATTTATCCTTTCGTTCGCTACGAATATTATAATCCGATGCAATCCGTAGAAAAAGGCAGTAATAAACTGGCGGATAGACGTCTTCAAAAGAGCGTGATTACGGCTGGCCTTAACTATTACGCATTGCCTAATCTGGTCGTAAAGGCGGATTATACGCACCGTATTGTCGGTAAGGGGGATTATAATAGCCAGAATATGGTTTCTGTCGGTATCGCTTATATCGGCTGGTTCTTATCAAGATAATAGACTATTGACAAATAAATATGTAAGAAAAAATGAAAAAAGTACTTTTATTACCCATGATGTTGATGGGTGTGGCTTTGAGCTTCACTTCTTGTGGAGACAACGATGATCCGGGCAAGGACCCCGATGTTGTAACTTATGACTTTAAGAATCTTCCTGCGGATTCGGGTACAAAACCAACAGAAGATCAGATGAGTGCGGTTGTCGCTACTTTCGTTGATGAGGTAGCTTTGCCTACCTATAAGGACATGTTGACAAAGATGACCGCCTATAAAAATGCGATAGACAAGTTCATTGCGTCTGGTTCTAAGAATGATTTAGCGGATGCCTGCGACGCTTGGCGTGCGGTTCGTGTACCTTGGGAACAAAGTGAGGCATTCTTGTTCGGTGTGGCGGATTTGGCACAGCTCGACCCGAGCTTGGATAGCTGGCCTTTGGATAAGAACGGTATAGAGGAGATTATAGCTACAGGAGAATTCAGCAAGATTTCAGGAGCTGTAGACGAAGACGCGGAAGATGGTCCTCAAAATTTACGTGGATTCCATACGGCGGAAAAGATGTTATTCTTAGACGGCGAGCCTCGTGATCTGGAAACAAGCCCGTTCGCAAAGAATGAATTGGAGTATTTGAAGTTAGTGTCCGAACGTATGTTATCTGATACTCAAGACTTATACAATGGTTGGTTGAAAGGCTTAGGAACTTCGGATGTCCCTTCTTCTTATGCGGAGGCTATGAAGAAACATGACGGTTCTGCCTATTCCATTGGTAATGTGTATCAGGCGATTGAGCTTATGCTGAATGGAAATAATGGTATGGCTGGAATCTCCAATGAAGTAGGTTCCGCTAAGATAACTGACCCGGTGACTGCATGGAATGGAAGTAATAAAGACGCTACCGACCCGAATAACCCCGGTGTCTTGGCTGTAGAGTCTTGGTATAGCTGGAATTCCTTGGACGACTATAAGAACAATATCGTAAGTATCAAGAACGCTTATTTCGGCGGTCGTGATTTGGATGAGGAATCCGCTTCCGAGAGTAGCTTGCATGCGTTGACTAAAATGATTAATCCTACGTTGGATAGTTTGATGGTAGTTCAAATTGATAAGACAATCGACGCTATCAATGCGATCGGCTATCCTTTCCGTAACAATCTAGGGGATACGGAGCATATCAATACGGCTACAGAAGCTTGCGCTGATTTAACGACAGGTTTGGGCGTTGTTAAGTCTAAGTTCACGAACTAATCGGACAAGCCGATACGATGAAACGAAGATTACTTCTATTATTCGCTTTATCCGGTAGTCTGCTGTGTAGTTGCGAATCCGAGGACTTGGAAAATTGGCAGGTTAAGAAACCCAATGGGCAGGTAGCTTCCGAGAAGGAGTTGTCCGCGGGTATCTCAACCATTTTCTCCAATGCCCCGGATGCGTACGATACGCAGGCAAACTGGGTTACGGGCGAATTAGAGACGCGATTTAATCGTGGTGATGGATTGTACGACGATGCTCGCGGTGTTGAGAATGTGGATGGTGGAGGACTAGGGCCGCTTTATGCCGGATATTCTTGCGGTTCCTGTCATAAAAGTACCGGGCGGACCCGTCCGGCTATAGCTGATGGAGGTTCCGGCCCCGGCTTCTCATCCATGCTTATTTATATATCACGTAAAAGTGGCGGCTATTTTCAAGATTACGGCCGGGTACTACATGATCAAGCGATATACGGAACGAAACCGGAGGGAAGGGTTAAGATTACTACTACTTCCCAAAAATATACGTTTCCCGATGGGGAGGAATATGAGTTGGTCACTCCTCATTATGAGATAAAAGAATGGTATGCCGATAGTATCCCGATGTCGGATTTACGGATTTCCGTACGTCAACCCTTACGGCATGTCGGAATGGGGCAGATGATGGCGCTCGACTTGGATATGCTAAAGCAGATCGCCGCTAAAAGCAATTATCCGGAATATGGTATTAGTGGACGTATAAACTATGTGACGGAAAAGGGAAAGAAGCAGATCGGTATCTCTGGTAATAAGGCGAATCATGCCGACTTAACGGTGGAATTGGGATTCTCTTCCGACCTCGGTGTAACGAACGATCGTTTCCCGCATGAGGTAGGAGAAGGACAGAGTAATATGATGGGTTTTGCCATGACCGGGGCGCAGGTCTCTACGGAAGATATGGAAGATGTGGATTTATACCTCCAGACCTTGGGGGTACCCGCCCGTCGGAATGTGGATGATCCTACGGTTCTTCAAGGAGAGCAACTTTTCTATCAAGCGAAATGTCATTTATGCCATGTGACTTCCTTGAAGACACGCCCTCGCGGATCTGTCCTTTTGAATAATACGGAATTGCCTCAATTAGGTAATCAGGTGATCCATCCTTATTCGGACTTTTTATTGCATGATATGGGGGTTGAGCTAGGGGATGATTATCCCAGTGGCTTGGCCAACGGTAATGAATGGAGGACTACCCCGTTATGGGGATTGGGATTACAAGAGGTCGTAAACGGCCATACCTATTATTTACATGATGGCCGTGCCCGGAACCTGACGGAGGCTATTATGTGGCATGGTGGGGAAGGGGCTGCGTCGCGTACCCTATTCTCTCGCATGACAAAAGACGAGCGGGCCGCTTTGATTAAATTCCTACAAAGTTTATGAATAAATAACGCATAGAATCGAAATGAAAAAAATATATAGGACGTTGCTTGTGGTGCTTCTATCAGCGGGTGTTTTCTCCGTGAAAGCTCAAGATACAAAGAAAGAGATGGATGATAAATATGTAGAGAACGATGTGGTTTCACTAGCGGGAAAGAAGGGCTTTTCCTTTTCTACCAAGGCTGGTGACTTTTTGTTTAAGCCCTATGCGTTGGTACAGGCAAGCGCTTGCTACAACCGGTATGACGACCAAGGGCTGGAAAGCCATTATGCCAAGAGCGTAGCGAACTCTGGTTTCGCGATCCCTAACGCTATTCTCGGTTTTACGGGTAAGGCTTTTGGACGGGTTACTTTCAATTTATCGCTGAATGCCGCTAAGAGTGGAGGGGCCTTATTGCAACAGGCTTGGTTCGACGTAGCGATCAAGGAATCGTTTCGTATCCGTGTCGGTAAGTTCAAGACACCGTTTATGCATGGCTATTTAAGTACTTTGGGGGAGACGTTGTTTCCGGTACTGCCTTATTCCGCTTCCCAATCCGTATTGCTTCCTTACGACGTGAATTATGTTATACCGAATATGTCCACGGGATTCGACTTGGGTGTACAGGTACATGGTTTGATCAATGATAAATGGAATTATCAAGTCGGTATTTTTAATGGTACGGGTATCGACGTGAATTTGGCGACTAAGACAAACTGCGATGATCATAAATGGTTGCCTTCGCTGTTATATGCGGGTCGTCTGGCCTTTATGCCGAAGGGGGAGATGCCAACGTCTCAAGGCTCGCCGGAGAATCTGAACGACGATAAGATGTCTATCGCCGTATCTGCCTCTTATAATGCGGAGGCTGAGTTCTTGACCAGTAGCGACACCCGTGTGGGCGTTGAGTTCGCATGGATCAAGAACCGCTGGTATGTAGCAGCCGAAGGTTATTATATGAATATGCATTTTACCAAGATCATGCAAAAGCCGGATAAGAATTTCTGGGGAGCTTACGCTCAATTGGGCTATTTCATCACTCCGAAATTACAGGGTGCTTTGCGATATGATTTCTATGATCGAAACGCTACGGATGAGGGTGGTTTGTTAAATATGCCCGCCGCTGGTTTGAATTATTATTTCTTTAATAATAATTTGAAACTACAGGTTATGTATCAATATTTAGGTCGTAGCGGTCATGCTACGCAGAATGACCGGGATGAGGACGCTATTGGATTGGCTCGTCACTCCGCTACGGCTATGTTGCAGTTCACGTTCTAATCTTTGGGTATGAAACTATATAGTCTATATATAATGTATGCCTTATTCCTGTTATTCGGGCTGGGTTGTGATGAGGGTAAGATTTATCCGGATGAGACGGTTGATTCCGGGCGAACCGCTACCGTGTCACTTTCTTTCACTGGCCTGAAAGCTTGGCCGAAGGAGAATATGCTCTCGTTATGCGCTTTTGGCGAGGATAAGTCGAAACCTTTGCAAACCCAGCGTATCAGTAAGCCGGCGGAAGACGGCAAAAGACTAAAACTCCGATTGAATAATGTCACTCCGGATACGAGGAGTATAGAGGTCGCTGTGATTAGTAGGGGATTGCGGTTGGTTTACTCCTATTATACGTCTCCGGTGGATGATTCGGACGAACCGCTTGATTTGTCTGTGGGCGAATTGGATTTAGCGAGCTTCAAACGTGTACAAGCGCAGGTGTTCGACTTGAATTGCCTGTCTTGTCATGGCGGGGGATCGGGATTGGCCGGTCAGCTGGATCTTAGGGACGATGTAGCCTATAAATCCTTAGTGAATGTCAAGGCGCCCCTTTCGGAAGAGGGTAAGAACTACGTGACCCCGGGTGATATAAACGATAGTTTCTTGCTGGATATATTGGAGGATAATCCGGTACATAAGGATATGTTCAATAGTTCCGGGAAACAGGAGGTCCTTGCTTTGATCCAAGGTTGGATCTTAGGAGGGGCATTGGATAATTGATAAGAAAGAAAATGATGAATTATACGAGAAAAATAGATACGGATAAAGCGGTAGAGGTTCAGATCTCTTCATTCACGGGCAAAGGTGGAACAACGGAATATCAGGTGATGGTATCGATTACAGACCCTTGTTTGTCTTTCGTGGAGCAATTGCAAAACCTTTTGCGGGTTTATGTGACTGTCGTGAAGGAAGAGCTATCGAATGACGCTACCGCCGTTTTCCGCCGTTATTTTTTAAGTGACGCGGCTAATCAGACGGATAGCGTGATGGAGTGGGAGTGCGAGAGCGCCTTTTGTCCGCTCTCTATCGTGCAGCAACCGCCTTTGAATGGAACAAAGATCGCTATGTGGACTTATTTGCAAACGGGCATGTCGGTACAAACGTACGATTCCGGTTTACTGGAAGCGTCGCATAACGGTTATAGGCACCTCTGGGGGGGAGGTGCCTTCAATAAGGCGGCCAATTCGGAATACCAGACCCGGCTTTTATTGAATGACTATGTGATGCAATTGATGGGGCAGCGTTGTACGTTGGCCTCTCATTGTGTCCGTACTTGGTTCTTTGTGCAAAACGTAGACGTGAATTACGCCGGTGTGGTGAAAGCCCGGAAAGAAGTTTTTATCACGCAGAATCTTACGGAGAAGACGCATTATATCGCTAGTACGGGTATCGAGGGACGTCATGCCGATCCCTCGGTGTTGGTACAGATGGACAGTTATGCGGTGGATGGGTTGGAGCCGGGACAGATTCAGTTCCTTTACGCTCCCACGCACTTGAATCCTACTTATGAATATGGAGTAACCTTCGAGCGGGGTACGGCTGTTACGTATGGGGATCGTAAACAGGTCTTCATCTCGGGTACGGCGAGTATAGATAACCGGGGAGAGATTGTCTATCCGGGCGATATCGTAAAACAAACCGAGCGGATGATGGAAAATATCAGCGTGTTGCTGAAAGAGGCGGACGCTACTACTCGTGATATTACGCAGGCGATCACCTATTTGAGAGATATGGCTGATTATGCGGTGGTTAAGAAGTATTTTGAGGCGCATTACCCGGATTTGCCACATTTGATAGTCTTGGCCCCCGTTTGCCGTCCCGGATGGTTGATAGAGACTGAGTGTATAGCGGTCGTGCCGACGGAGTCGTCCTTTAAGCCTTTGTGAAATAATAATAAATGTACGAGATATGGAAGAAAAAGGAGTATATTTGGCTATTCAAACACCAAGACAAGTTAGAAAGAAGCCTATGTATAAAAATGGAATGTACCGGGAAACCGATAAAATGAGTGATCTGATCTGCGAGAACTATCCGATGGTTTTAGTCATGAGCCGCTTTGGTATAGCGCTCGGGTTCGGAGAGAAGAATATCGGGGAGGTTTGCCGGCAGAATGGGGTGGATGCTTGTACTTTCCTGACGGTCGTGAATTTCTTGGTCGAGGAAGTGAATACGCCTGTCGAGAATATCAGCAAATGCCTGTCGATCGAGAACTTGATCCGCTATTTGCATAATGCCCATGATTACTTCTTGAACTTCCGCTTGCCACATATCCGTCGTAAATTGGTAGACGCTATATCCGGGTGCCCGGAGGATGTCGCTTTTGTGATCACGAAGTTTTTCGATGAGTATGCGGAGGAGGTAAATAAACATATGTCTTATGAGGAACGTGCTGTTTTCCCTTATGTCCGTAATTTGTTGGAAGGAAAGAGAGATCCGAAATACAATATTACGATCTTCCGTAAGCGTCATGATCAGATCGAGATGAAGATCACGGAGTTGAAAAATATCCTGATCAAATACTATCCGGGAGCGGGTACGAATATGCTGAATAGTGTCTTGTTCGATATTTTTGCCACGGAGGAAGACTTGGCTTCACATACCCGTGTGGAGGATTATTTGTTTGTACCGGCCATATTGGCTTTGGAAAAACAATTATAAGCATGAATCGATGAGTACAAATCTAAAGATTGCGATAGCCGAACCTTCTGTTATCATAAGGAGCGGACTGGAGAACCTGTTGAAACGGTTACCGGGTTTCCGTATCCAGATGGTGGAGATTCATTCGGTGGAATCTCTTTTCGACTCGCTTCGTATGCACAAACCGGATGTGTTGATCGTGAATCCGGCTTTGCCCGGCTATTTCACGTTGCAACATTTGAAGGAGGAAAGCGGCTGTGCCGAGATGAAATGTATCGCTTTATTATATTCTGTCTCAGACAGTGTGTTATTGCGTTCTTATGATGAACAAATTAACATATACGATAGCCCTGATGAGATCAAGCACAAATTGGAACGGTTGAACGCCGAGGTACTTCCGGATGACGAGCCGGAAGGGGATGACGAGCAACAATCGTTAAGCTCGAGGGAAAAAGAGATCGTAGTCTGCGTCGTGAAGGGAATGACAAACCGGGAGATAGCGGATCGTTTGTTTCTTTCTACGCATACGGTCATCACCCACCGCCGTAATATCGCTCGGAAACTTCAAATTCATAGTGCCAGCGGTCTTACGATCTATGCGATTGTCAATAAGCTGGTCGAATTAGGCGACATTAAACAGTAATCGTATATTTATAAGTAAGTTAAAGGGAATGTGGATAAGCGATAAAAGCGCCTTCCGCATTCCCTTTACTATTAATATAATTAAATTTAATGATCATATCTTATTAACGCTTATCGAAAACTAAAACCCGTTTATTCCTGTTTCTTCTTCAAATCATTAAGCTTATAAGAAATGAAGAAAGCATTTTTACTTGGATTAGCATTGTTATTTTCCTTATCTATGAGCGCACAACATTTCGCGTTGAAGAACAATCTTCTCTACGACGCGACTACGACTCCGAACTTAGGATTCGAGGTGGGCTTAAGCAAAAAGGTTACATTGGATGTCTCGGCGGGATATAATCCTTTCAAGTTCAATGACGGTAAGAAACTGAAGCATTGGCTTGTCATGCCGGAAGTGCGTTATTGGACTTGCGAGAAATTCAACGGTACGTTTATTGGCGTGCATGCGTTGGGCGGACAGTATAATATCGCCGGGATTAAATTACCCTTTGGCATATTCCCTAATTTGAAGGACCATCGTTATGATGGTTATTTGTACGGTGGCGGACTTACGTTGGGACATCAATGGATACTGAATAAGCGTTGGAGTATAGAAGCCGCTATCGGCGCCGGTTATGCCCGTGTACATTATGATAAGTATAATTGCGGGGAATGTGGCTCCAAGATCGAGACCAAGAACTCGAACTATTGGGGTGTAACGAAAGCGGCCCTTTCTATCATTTATTTTATCCACTAAAAAACGATCTAGAGAGATATGAGACATTTATTGAGTATATGTATCGCTTTATTGTTCCTCGGAGGTGTGAGCCTACAGGCACAGAACGGTGTGCGGGGAACTGTTAGTTTCGAGAATGTAAGCGCAAAGAAGGACGGAAGCCAGCTTATGATGAATTTTACGACCAATCTGAGCAATCTGCGTTTGAAATCCCAAGAGATGGTCATCCTGACACCGGTATTGCAATCGGTGGATAAATCGCAGTCTTACCAGTTTAACCCGATCGTGATTACCGGGCGGGCACGTATGAAGGCGTTGAACCGTGAGTTGGGTTTCAATAGTTATGAATTTCCCCAAACTCCTAGCTTGATTATCCGTCAGACGAAGAAGGGGCCCGAATTGATTCCGGTGGAGTTGTCCGTGCCTTATGCGGGATGGATGCGAAACGCTACCTTGATGGTGGATGAGAATACCACGGGATGCGCTTCTTGCGAGGTATCAGATGAAACCTATGGGGTGATGAGCCGTGTATTGCCTCCGTTGGCTCCTCCCGTTTATGAGCTTAGCTATGTTACTCCTCCGGTAGAACCGGTAAAACAGCGAAGTGAGACGCATTCCGCTTATTTGAATTTTGAGGTAGGCAAGTCCGTATTGTTACGTGCTTTCAAGGATAACACTACCGTACTGAATGAGGTGAATAAGATTGTAACGGAAGTCCGTAGCGATAAGAATCTTAGTTTTACCGAATTTAAGGTTACCGGATACGCTTCCCCGGAAGGTGGTTACGACTATAATATGAGATTGTCCGAGAGCCGTGCCAAGGCTTTTGTCGCTTACATGAAAGATAAGGAGAATATAGATCCTTCCTTGATGAAAGTAAATTGGATGGGTGAGGATTGGATCGGGTTGCGTCAAGCGATTATGAAATCAGATCTAGCGAATAAAAAGGAGATTCTGGAGATCTTGGATATTCAAGATATAAACAAGCGCAAAGCTAAATTGCAAGCCTTGAACGGAGGTCGGACGTATAAGATATTATTGGATAAATACTATCCTCCTTTAAGACGCATTGATTATACCTTGGCTTATATCGCACGTCCGTTCGACGTGAACGAGGCTAAGCAAGTGATCAGAACGAAGCCTCAATATTTAAGTTTGAATGAGATGTTCTTGGTGGCTAATTCCTATGATAAAGGTAGCGATCAGTTCAAGGAGGTATTTGATATCGCTGTTCGTCTTTATCCGAGCGACCCAATCGCTCAATTGAATACGGCGGCTCTTGAGATTGAGACAGGCGCTTACGATCCGGCCATCAGTCGTTTGCAAGGCATTAATTTGCCGGAAGCATGGAATAACCTAGGTGTCGCTTATGCGATGAAGAAGGATTATACGACCGCTATGCAATATTTCGATCAAGCAGCCCAAGCCGGCGTGCAGGATGCCGCCGCGAACCGGAATGAACTGACCGCTTGGTTGGCCGAGCAATAATGGAGATACTTACCTCCGAAGATAAAAAAGTCCCCGTTTCGGGGGCTTTTTTGTGCTTATAATTTCGCTTTCCATTCATTCATCAATTCGGTAATGGTTTCCCGTACCGAAGTGATCTTATTCGCTCGCCAAGCGTTGCTGCCGGCAAAAGCGTATCCATTCTCGAAATTACCTTTGAAAGCATTGTACAAGGCGGTGACGATGCAGTACGGACTGCGTGATATATCACACGTCTTGATACAGTTGAAGGGACAAACTTTCGGTTGCTTGATTCCTGCCTTCACTTTCTCGAGGAAACTGCAATGGATGGCTCGTCCAGGCATACCGACGGGGCTTTTGATAATCTCTATATCCTTCTCTTCAGCCTGTATGTAGGTCTGTTTGAAGGCTTCCGAGGCATCGCATTCCGTGGTGGTAACGAACCGGGTTCCTAACTGAACGCCTGATGCTCCAAGGTCTATCATGCGTTTGATATCTTCACCCGTGTAAATGCCTCCTGCTGCGATTACCGGGATCTTTTTGTCGTATTTTTGTTCAAAATGAGAGACTTCTTCTATGACTTGGGGTAGCAGCTCTTCCAAAGAGAACTGTTGGTCTTCCAACTGGTTTTCCTTATATCCCAGATGTCCACCCGCTTTCGGACCTTCCAGTACCACCGCATCCGGAAGATAATCATAGTTATTCTTCCATTTCTCGCAGATGATACGTACGGCACGTGCGCTGGAAACGATGGGAACCAGCTTGGTGACGCTATCTTTCTTGAGGAAAGAAGGTAAGTCCAAGGGCAGTCCGGCACCGCTGAAAATGATGTCTACCTTTTCCGCTATACTGGTTTTCACCAATTCAGCGAAGTCGGAAAGAGCTACCATTACGTTTACGCCGATGATACCTTTCGCTTTTTCCCGAGCCTTGCGGATCTCTTCCGCTAACCCGAGATTCCCAGCTTCCGTATAATTGCCGGGTGACAATTTCTTATATAAGAGTCCGAGACCGGCTGCGGAGATAACGCCGATCCCACCTTCATTTGCAACGGCCGAGGCTAAGCCGGAAAGAGAGATACCTACGCCCATTCCACCTTGGATGATTGGAATACGAGCCTTTAGGTCTCCGATTGTTAATGTCTTCATTAAAAAAATAAATATAGTGTTTCAAAAATCGAGGCAAAGGTAGCACAATATCCTAATAAATGTGCAAAATGAACCATAATTATCGCGCAAATATTATAGTTATGTGCAATGTATGGAACGAACAGATTATTTTATGTAAATTCGTCCCTAAATAATTAGACAAGACGATTTGTAACAGGATTGTAATGTATGTGAAACGGAGGCGTTGTAACTTTGCAACGCAAATATAGTTTTTATTGTTAGGAATGAAAGTAGGAAAAGTTATAGCGTTCATGCTAGTGCTGCTTCCATTTAGCATGGGAGCGCAGGAGATGGATCAGCCGGTGGAAAAACGTATCGATTCCTTGGCTACGGAAGTGACTACCTTGGATAAGGTAGTCCGGAAGCTAAGCAAATTCAAGGTTTCCGCTTATATCCAAGGACAATACCAATATGGACAGCAAGACGCTACCTTGAAAGTGGGCGATAAGAACGAGGACTTGGATAAAGGGTTTAACCGGATCGGTATCCGCCGGGGGCGTATGAAGTTTGAGTACAATGATGGGATCGGAACAGGTGCTGTCCAGATCGAGGTGAATGATAAGGGAGTAAGTTTCCGTGATCTGTATATCGGTATCAAGGATCCTTGGACGAAACGTAGCCAGTTGATGGCTGGTGTGTTCAACCGTCCTTTCGGCTATGAGGTCTGTTATTCCACGAGTTCTCTCGAATCTCCGGAGAGAGCGACTATTATCCAGTATTTCTTCCCGGATGAGCGTGACTTGGGAGCGATGCTAACCTTACGTACTCAAACTACCAGCCCATTGAGTTTTTTGCGATTGGATGCCGGCGTGTTTGCCGGAAACAGTATCAACCGGGAGACGGATAGCCGGAAAGATTTCATCGGGCGTCTGGGGGCCGAGAAGGCGATAGGCGACTGGGGAAAATGGGGAGCCGGTTTCTCCTATTACCATGGTTTTGTCTACAACCCGACAACCGAGGCGTATGAGATGCGTGGCAATCATTTCGTTAAGAGGGATATGGGAGAGACGGGTACTTATATGAAGCGCCAGTATTTAGGTTTGGATGGACAGTTTAGTTTTCTTTCATCTTTAGGAAAGACCACTCTCCGTGCGGAAGGTTTGATCGGTACCCAACCTGGTATCGCCGGAAGCAGTAAAAGCCCGAACTACAGTACCCGACCGGAGAATTTGCCGGAAAATTCTTTGTTCAAGCGCCCTTTCCTCGGTTACTTCTTTTATTTGGTACAGGATATAGGCACCTCTCTTTTCTCCGCCGTATTGAAATATGACGTTTACGATCCGAATACGAAGGTGAGTGGCAATGAGGTCGGGGCGGAAAACAGTTTCACCTCAAAAACCGACTTGGCTCAAAGCACGATAGGTATCGGCGGTATCTATAATTTCAATAAACATATCCGTCTACAAGCTTACTACGAGTTTAACTTTAATGAGAAAAGTAACCTCGTGAAGGGCTACGAGAACGACCGGAAGGATAATGTATTGACAGTCCGTCTTCAATATAAGTTTTAATTCATAGGATTGTAATATCTGTTTCATCCCATTGAAATACCGAAGTATTTATTTTGTATCGTAAATAAAAGATAAATACAAAGTAATGAAGAAGACGATTTTATTAGCTGCCATGGCAGCCTGTTTGTTTGCTACGAATGTGTTTGCCCAGAAGATAAAGGGTAGTGATACTTGTTTGCCTCTTACCCAGACTGAAGCCGAGAATTTCATGAATAAAGACAAAGCCGCTAAGATCACGGTGACGGGTGGTGGCTCCGGCGTGGGGATCTCCGCTTTGATGGAAGGCACTACGGATATAGCGATGGCTTCCCGTAAGATGAAATTCGACGAGCGCATGAAGTTGCAAGAAGCCGGGAAGAAGACGAAAGAGGAGGTGATCGCCTACGACGCTCTGGCTGTTGTCGTGCATCCTTCCAACAAGGTATCCAATCTGACCCGGGAGCAATTGGAAGGCATTTTTACCGGCAAGATCAAGAATTGGAAAGAAGTGGGTGGTGCGGATATGAAGATCGTGGCCTATTCCCGCGAGACTTCTTCCGGAACCTACGAGTTCTTCAAGGAGAGCGTGTTGAAAAATAAGAACTATATGAACGGTATCTTGAGCATGCCGGCTACAGGTTCCATTATCCAAAGCGTGAGCCAGACGAAAGGAGCTATCGGCTATGTGGGTCTCGCTTATCTGAACAAAGAGGTGAAGCCGATCCATGTATCGTATGATGCCGGAAAATCCTACGTGGAGCCTTCTTTGAAGAACGCGAGGAATAAGACCTACCCGATTGTTCGTCCGTTGTTCTATTACTATGAGACGAAGAATGCCTCAAAAGTGCAACCATTCATTGATTATGTAATGTCGGCCGAAGGACAAGCGACGGTGAAGAAGGGCGGTTATATCCCGGTAAAATAAACATCTTATATAGGTTTTGTTTCTCCTAGGGAAAACAAGAGTTTCTTCGTAGTGAAACAAAAGTTTCCCTATGAAGAAACTACAATTACACTTAGGAGAAACAAAAGTTTCTCACTAAGAAACTCGCAGAAACCTTTTGACTTTTAGAAACGATCGCTTATTCGTTCCCCTCAAGGAACTGATCCATATACAGATGTTCGCCATCCCATACGATATAAGAGAAGAATTGCATCCAATCCCCGGCTATCAGGATACGGGAGGTACGGCTGAGCATCAAGTCCAACATGATGTGACGATGGCCGAAAATGAAAAAATTAATGTCGGGATGCGTCTTTAGATATTCCTTGGCGAAAACAACCATATATTCAGCCTCTTCCCCTTGATACTTTTGGGCCTCTTGCTTTTCCAGTCCGCTCTTTCGGCTGTTGAGCGACCAACCTAAAGCGAACCCGAACGTCCAGCGAGGATGTATTCCCGCATATAGCCATTGGCAGAACTTGTTCCGGAAGATAGCCCGGATCAGACGGAATGCCTTGCTCCGGAAATCCACCTCGTCGCCATGTCCGAGGAAGAAACGTTTCCCTAATAAATCGATGGTCAAGGTGTCCCGATGGATGATAACGCCTATCTCTTTCTGTAAATAGTCGAACATCCAGATGTCATGGTTACCGATAAAGATATGTATTTCTATGCCTCTGTCCGCTAACTCGGCCAATTTCCCCAGAAAACGTACATGGCCTTTCGGCACGACGTATTTGTATTCGTACCAATAGTCGAATAGATCTCCCAGAAACCAAATGGCGGAAGCGTCTTCCTTGATGCTATCCAGCCAACGTACCAGTTTCTTCTCGATAGCTAAAGGGTCCTTGTGGAAACGGGCTCCCAGATGTGCGTCTGAGGCGAAATATATTTTCATAGAAAACCTAGTTCCAGTTTAGCCTCCTCCGTCATCATGTCCTTGTCCCATTCCGGCTCGAAGACGAGGTTTACCTCTACGTTGTTCACCCCATCGACCGTTTCTACCTTCATGCGTACATCTTCCAATATGAAATCGGCAGCCGGGCAGTTCGGAGCGGTGAGGGTCATATCGATGCGTACATTCTTTTCTTCATCGATATCTACTTTATATATAAGTCCAAGATCGTATACGTTTACGGGTATTTCCGGGTCGTATACCGTCTTAAGCATAGCGACGATCGCTTCTTCTGTTTGGAGAAATTCGTTGTTCATCTTCTTTTATAAGTTCGTGAATCCTGTATTGAACTACAAACTTACGAAATAGTTGAGAGTTGGCGATGTTTATTTGAGACTATTAACGCTTGTATCCGTATTGCCCATATGGAAGGTTTAATGAAAAAAAGAAGAGAGGAGTAGGGGTTTTGGCTGATGCGCTTGTCTTGTAGATACAAAACATCATTATAAAAATATATACGAGGTATGAAAAAGTTGATTTTGTTAATGGCAGTGGTTTTCAGTAGTGTGGCGGTGAACGCTCAGTCCCGTTGGTTGGTTACGCCGGAAGCCGGTCTTACCGTGAACAAGGAGAATGAGGGGAAAAGTGAGACAACCTTGGGATTCAAGGTCGGTGCCGGTGTATTGTACCAAATAAAGGAGGCGCAAGGAAATAAGCCCTCTTTTGGTTTAAAGTCCGGCTTGTATCTATTGATGCAAAAGGGAGATTTGCATACATGGAATGACGGGTATAATTATCATGGCTATCAGAATGAGTTTTATCCCGGGGGGTATGGCCAGGCATCAATGAGCGGTGAGGGAGGCAAGCATACCATAGGGGTTTGTGCCAATGAGATGACTCGTTATAACCTGCAATTACCTATCATGGCACACTGGGGATTCAAGCTTTGCGATGATATCCGTTTGAATCTGGCGGTAGGTCCGTATGTGGCGGTTGCGTTAGGGGGTACCGCATCTGCCTTTCAGACCATAGACAATAAGGTAGACTATAGTTATAACTATGATTTCAACCCGTTTAAAGAGAAGACGCTAGGTAATGGCATTACGCTGAAAGGTGCTCCCCGTTTTGATTGGGGCGGTACAGCCTCGGTGGGTATCACGGTGAAACGTGTCTCTTTCCAGATTGGTTATGATTTGGCTTGGGGCAAATACCATAAGGACCAAAACGATCTCCGAATCCGTAACCACCAAGTGAGCTTTACGTTCGGATATACGTTCTGATCCTTCTAGCGGAGGTTAGCGAAGCTTACCCTCGTCAGCATAACTGTAATAGATACCCTCGGCCAAGATTATGTGATCTAATAAGATAAGATCCATGATCTTGGCTGCTTTTTGTACCTGCTCGGTTAACGTGTCGTCTTGTCGGCTGGGCCTGATATTCCCGGAGGGGTGGTTATGGCATAGGATGAATCCGGTAGCTGTTTCCATTAATGCGGTTTTCAGGATTAGACGGATGTCGGCGGCGGAAGAATTGATACCACCTTGACTGATTTTGCATTTCTTCAATATCCGGTTGGCCGGATTGGTGAGTATGATCCATAGCTCTTCGTAGGGTAGGTCTCGCAATTCGGCTTGCAGCGATAGATATGCGTCGTTGCTGCTACGTATTTGCTTTGATTGAAGGCCCTCGGAGGCTCCCCGTCGTTTCCCCAACTCTAAGGCGGCGCATATAGTGACGGCTTTTGCCTCGCCGATTCCTTTGAAATCGGCTGTAAGTTGCTTGATAGAAAGCTTGGCTAGCTTATTTAGATTGTTGTTTACGGAGTGAAGTATCCGTTGGGAGAGTTGTACGGCTGTCTCCTCATTGTTTCCAGAGCCGATTAGTATGGCGATCAATTCGGCGTCGCTTAATACGGAAGCACCTTTTTGAAGCATTTTCTCACGGGGCCTGTCTTCTTCGGCCCATTCTTTGATGGAAAGTTTTTCTGTTGTTTCTTTCATAGCCAGGAAAGGTTTAGATCGGGTTAAAAAATAGTTCCCGCCTGCTTATCAAGCGGGAACCGTATATTTTGACAAGACCCGGATTACTCGCGGATACGCCCTACGTAAGAACCATCAGTCGTATTGATCTCGATAATCTCGCCCTCGTTGATGAACAACGGAACGCGAACTTCCGCGCCAGTCTCTACGGTTGCCGGTTTCAAGGTATTAGTAGCAGTGTCACCTTTAATACCCGGTTCTGTATAAGTAACTTTTAATTGAACTTTTGTAGGCATGTCGGCGAAAAGAACCGTATCGGTAGATGCATCAGAAACAACGTCTACGATTTCTCCCTCTTTCATGAAATCAACGCCGTTGATCAAGTTTTTGTCGATGATCACGTCGTCGAATGTCTCTTGGTTCATGAAATGATAATGCTCGCCTTCCGTATAAGTGAACTGATACGGGCGACGTTCTACGCGTACATCTTCCAACTTCTCACCGATATTGAAGCGACGCTCGATCTGACCGCCTTTTACAACATCTTTTAATGTCGTACGCATGATGGTATTACCTTTACCCGGTTTTACGTGAAGGAAATCGACGCAGAAATAGAGTTTTCCGTCTAAGCGGATACAAGTTCCTTTCTTAATGTCTTGTGAATTGATCATATTTATTTTCTTTATTTATAGTATGTTATAGAGTAATCCTTAACAATTTTCGGATACAAAAGTAGTATATTCCTGCTAAAGTAGCAAAAAGTTTTGCGTATTTATATGGAAAAATAGTTGCAAATCAACCGAATAACCGGAACCAAGACGGCTGTCATGATACCCATCAGTCCTATTGCCAGTCCGCTTAATGCCCCTTCGATGGCCCCGATTTGAATGGCCGCCGCTGTCCCTACTCCATGGGAGGAAGCCCCTAACGCCAATCCTTTAGCTATATGGCTATCTATTCCCAGTACTTTCATCACGATTGGGCCGACTATACTACCAAAGATTCCCACCGCTACGACAATGACGGCGGTAAGTGAAGGTATGCCGCCCGCTTTCTCCGCTATCCCCATAGCGATCGGGGTGGTGACGGATTTCGGCTGGAGCGTGGCGATCAACGCTTGGTCGGCTCCCATCAATTTACCGATGATGATTACGCTTACGATTCCGACAATGGCTCCGACAAATACGGAAGTCAAGATCGAAACGACATTTCCCTTTAGATATTGGATTTGCTCATATAACACATAGCCAAGGGCCACTACGGAAGGCCCCAGCATAAAATGGATCAAATGACTGCTTTGCTGGAACGACTCATATTGAATGCCTAGGACTTCCAGTACCACGATAATCACGAAGATGGTCGTAAGCAAAGGATGCAAAAGACTGATATGGACTTTCTTGTAAAGAGCCAAGGAAGTCAGGTAGGTACCAATTACCAAGGTAAGAGCGAAAATCTCGGAATGCGCCAGATTATCCATGGTCTATTTTCCCTTTTCCAGTTTTTGTTGCACCAACGCTACGCTGGCGATGACTAAAATTGTACTTACTACGGAAGCGATCAGCAGGACTGCCCAATACTCGGAGATGATCCCGAAGGAATTCATAAGCCCTACACCGGCAGGAACGAAGAATAATCCCATGTTTTGGGTAAGAACCGTGGAAAGACGTTTCACCTTTTCAGGTTTTACTTTCTTGAACGCGAGGGCTAAAAACAATAGCACCATCCCAATTACGCTACCCGGTATGAAACCGTCGATAAAGTAGCTGATAAACTCTCCCGTGAAATAGAAGAAGAGAATGTAAAATGCTTCTGTTAGCATAGTTTTTCTACCTTTTTTGATAACTGCTACAAAGATAACAGCTATTTCGTAGATATGTTCTATAACATATTATTTTAACATAATAGGGGCGGGGTTCGCCCACCCGTGGCATCAAGCTAACGCGGAAGTAATGAACATATAAATCATCATACCGATAATATCGTTGGTAATGGTGATAAACGGTCCGGTCGCCAAGGCCGGATCTATCTTCATCTTATCTAAGGTCATGGGAACTAACGTGCCGAATATACTGGCGAACATTACGACGGCGAATAGGCTTAAAGATACGGAGGCCGTAATCCCCCGGTCTCCCAGCATGAAGAAGTTGTAAATGAACACGACCAGACTGATAATGCTGGCATTGATTAACGAGACTACAGACTCTTTTAGGATTTGCGGTACGATATTCCCTTCCTTCAAGGTATTGTTTGCCAAGCCCTGTACCACGATAGCGGAAGATTGTATGCCTACGTTTCCACCGGTACCACCGATCAGCGGGATAAATAGCGCCATCTTCGGGTTAGTGGCGAAACTGCTCTCGAAACCACCGAGGATAACGGAGTTGCCCAATCCTCCGATCATGCCGATCAGCAGCCAAGGTAGGCGGGCAGCGGTTTGGGTAAATACATTATCCGAGGTTTCCACGTCTTGTGAGATACCGGATGCCAACTGGTAATCACGCTCGTGTTGCTCGCGTACCTCATCCATAACGTCGTCGATCGTGATACGTCCTACCAGACGTCCGATACTATCGACTACGGGCAAGGCTACCAAGTCATATTTCTCGATTGTCTCCGTAACCTCCTCTATACTGTCGCTGTCGCGAACGGAGATCGGGTCTTTTTTCATGACATGCTTGATCTTGGAGACAGATGGGTGGGTGATCAGTTTCTGCAAGGGGAGCACGCCTTTCAGCCGCTCGTCGTCATCCACTACATATACATAATAGATCTCGCTCATTTCCTCCGCTTGCTTACGCATCTCGTCGATACATTTGGGCATACTCCAATTCTCGTTCACCACGATCATTTCGGTACCCATCAAACCGCCGGCGGTGTCCTCGTCGTATTTCAACAAGTCCACGATATCACCGGCCTGCTCTACGTCCTCAATATGCGAAAGGATCTCCTCTTGGGTATCCTCGTCCAACTCACGCATCAAGTCAACGGCATCATCTGTTTCCATGTTGTCGACGAAACGCTTGGCGATAAGCTCATTGGGAAGTTCCTTCAATAACTTATGACGGTCTTCCTCATCCAACTCCATCAAAACATCCGCCGCTTTGTCGCCATCCATCAATAGATAGAGATAAATGGCCTCTTGCAAGTTCAGTTCTTGATAAAGCTCGGCTATATCAGCGGGATACAGTTCATGAAGTACCTCCTGTGCCTTTGCGTCATCTTTGGCCTCGATGATGCTTTTCAGGTTCTCGATGTAATCTTTCGTCAGTTCGATCATTGGACTCTTATATTATTATAGGACATCACCAGCCTGCTTCTCCAAATGCTTTTGGCTGATCAAGGTCAGTTCCACGAATTGCTCCACAGACAACTGTTCCGGCCGCTTGTCGAATATCGGCAAGGCGTAATCCGAGCAATCCTTACCCAATAGGGGTTTCATGGAATTACGAAGTGTTTTCCTTCGTTGGTTGAATGAGGTCTTTACTACGGTCTTGAATAACTTCTCGTCGCATCCCAGCTCCTTGCGGTCGTTACGAGTCATTTTCAATACGGCGCTTTTCACCTTTGGAGGCGGATCGAATACTTTCTCACTGACAGTAAAGAGGTATTCCACGTCGTACCAAGCTTGGAGCAATACGCTCAGGATTCCGTACGTCTTGCTACCGGGACCTGCCGCTAGGCGTTCCGCTACCTCTTTTTGTAACATCCCCGAGCAACAAGGAATCTGATCCTTATAATCGAGGACCTTGAAGAATATCTGGCTGGAGATATTATAGGGGTAATTACCGATCACGCAAAACTGACCCGGAAATAGCTTCGAGAGATCCAATTTCAGGAAATCCTCGGCGATGATATGTCCTTTTAGATCGGGGAAATTCTGGTTCAGGTAATCTACGGATTCCATATCCAACTCGACAACGGTCAAATCATGTCCCGCCTCCAGCAAGAACTGGGTAAGGACTCCCATTCCCGGCCCGATTTCCAAGACCGGGAAGGATTTGAAAGTATCGAGTGTGTCCGCAATGCGCTGTGCTATTTGCAGATCCTTTAGGAAATGTTGTCCTAATGCTTTTTTGGGCTTAACTAATCTCATCCACTTTTCGGTGTAATGTGTTTGTTTTTAAATATTATGCTTATCTTTGCGGATGCACAAAAGTACAATAAATAATTTAAAGTTCTCTATACCTAATGGATTTTAAGAGCATTCTACGTACGTTTCTGAAGATAATTCTACCTTTAGCCTTCGGCTGTTTACTCCTTTGGTTTTTGTATCGGAAAATGGATATCACTGAGATTTGGCGAGTCGTCAAGGAGGGGGTTCGTTATGATATTATTCTGGTTTCTTTACTGTTCGGCTTGTTCGCCAATGTCGTCCGTGGCTTACGGTGGGGGTTGCTGATCAATTCTTTGGGCGAGCGTTTCAAGATGAGTAACGTGATTTACGCCGTATTGGGTAATTATGCGGTGAATCTGGTATTGCCCCGTGTCGGTGAGGTTTGGCGTTGCGGCATGATCACGAAATACGATAAGATCTCGTTTACTAAACTTTTAGGTACGCTGTTGATCGACCGTGTGAGCGATACGATCATGGTCGGTTTGATAACCTTGTTGATATTCATATTTAATATAAGCTTCTTTACGAGTTTCTTCGCCAAGAACCCGGCTTTGCTCGAAGGGTTCCAGTCTATGTTCAATTCGATATGGATTTATGTGGCGGTGATAATTTTTGTCGCTGTAATTTGGTTTGTATTCACTTATATGAGTAACTTTACGCTGGTACAGAAAGCCAAAGGGCTGTTGAAGAATGTATGGACCGGTATGAAGAGTATCTGGTACATGGAGCATAAGATGCGTTTCGTGATAGAGACGTTATTGATTTGGGGAGGTTATTTCTGTTACTTTTATATAACGTTCTATGCTTTCGACTTTACCAAGGACTTGGGTATCGTAGTCGGGCTGATCACTTTTACGATGAGTAGTATCGGTGTGGCGGTGCCTGTTCAAGGTGGTATCGGACCGTGGCATTTCATGGTGATCGCTACCTTGGTTTGTTTCGGCGTGAACGAGAATGATGCGGCGGCGTTCGCCTTGGTCGTTCATACGGTACAGACGGTATGGACGGGATTGTGCGGATTATTCGGAGTGGTAGCTTTACCGCTCACCAATCGGGAGAACAAGGAGGCTCCGGTCGCTGTTTCGTGATGAATACAAGATTATGTATTAAATATGAACTGAACTAAATTATTAACATCTATGTCAGCAGAAATCAAAGATCTATCTCCGAAGCATGTATGGGGTTATTTTTATGACCTTACGCAAATCCCCCGTCCGACCGGACATATGGAGGCAGTAACCCGTTTTATGATATCTTTTGGTAAAGGATTGGGACTGGAAACCCTGCAAGATGAGGTGGGTAACGTATTGATCCGTAAGCCGGCTACTTCCGGAATGGAAGGTTGTAAGACCGTGACATTGCAGTCTCATCTGGATATGGTTCCTCAAAAGAACTCTTCCGTAAAGCATGATTTCGAGAAAGATCCGATTGACGCTTATATAGACGGTGATTGGGTGACGGCCCGTGAGACGACTTTAGGGGCGGACAATGGCATGGGTGCCGCTCTAGCGATGGCCGTGTTAGCGGACGATAATTTGCGCCACGGACCTATCGAGGCCTTGTTTACGATTGATGAGGAACAGGGCATGGACGGCGCTTTTGGTCTAAAGCCACATTTCTTAAAGGGTGATATTTTATTGAATTGCGATTCCGAGAAGGAAGGGGAGTTGTTCGTAGGTTGCGCGGGGGGCGCGAACGTGAATATCTCTTTCCAGTTTAAGGAGGATACTTATATCCCGGAAGGCGACGTGGCCGTCAAGGTTAGTTTGGCGGGCCTGAAAGGTGGCCATTCCGGTGTGGATATTCATTTAGGGCGTGCGAACGCGAATAAGTTGATGTTCCGTTTCTTGAAAGAAGCGGTATGCGATTATGGCGCTCGTTTGTCTTCTGTGGCAGGTGGTTCCTTGCCTAACGCTATCCCTCGTGAAGCTTTTGCCGTGATAACGATTCCGGGTGATAACGTGGAGTCTCTTTGGGAGCTAGTGGCTGATTACCAAGATATGTTCCGTACGGAGTATATGGGTGTGGAGGATCGGATCGATTTCGTTGCGGAGATGGTTGAATTGCCGTCCACGTTGATTCCGGAGGAGATACAGGATGATTTGATCAATGCGATCGAGGGATGCCAGAATGGTGTGATCAGCATGTTACATGATTTCCCGGGTACGGTTGAGTCTTCCTCTAATTTAGCGATCGTGAAGACTTCTGATGGATTGATCGAGGTGAAGATCTTGGTGCGGAGCTCATCCGAGTCTCGCAGGGATTCTGTTTGCTCAAGTTTGGAGAGTGTATTCGCTTTGGCAGGAGCCAAGGTGGAGGAGTCCGGTCATTATAATGGTTGGCAGCCTAATATAAATTCCCCGATCTTGAATTTGATGAAATCTACTTATCTGGATTTATTTGGTAAGGAACCTGAGGTGAAGGTGATGCATGCCGGATTAGAATGCGGTATCATTCAAGGCGCTTATCCGGAGATGGATATGGTTTCTATCGGACCGGATTTGGAATATCCGCACTCGCCGGACGAGCGAGTGAATATTCATTCCGTACAGAAGATCTGGGAGTTTATTACAACTACATTGGAGAGAATCTAAGGATCTTTTTCCTTATAGATATTAAACAAACCCTCCAGCCTTTGTTCTTCTAACCATTTGGTTAGCGAGAATAGGGCCGGAGGGTTTGTTTTGTTTCTCTATATCCTCAAGGGAGAGCCCTGTGTGTTGTTCGCCATTGTAGCCTAGTCGTTATATTAACGTACGCATGTACATTATATCATTAGGTAAAAATGGCTCATGTGATAAAATCCGTGGATGAGACTATCGACGAGGAATGTTCCACGGAACGTGGAAAGTGCTTGGAAAACTACTTAGTAAGCAGACTTCCCCTTTGCTTAGGGAGTAGATGCCGGTCTACTTAGGGAGTCGTTGTCGATAGTCTTAAGGATTCGTCTGTATTCTTGTATTGTAACTGTCTTATTCTCTAAAAGATAAGTATACCTTCTTCGTTCAGTGTCACCGAACGATCATTCGCCGCCGGCGAATATATATTCACTTCCGCCGAACGATCGTTCGCTGTCGCTAGATGAAGTATATATTAGGTTGTGAGGGATTTTCCATAAGCTCCAAGGATCGTTTGTCCTGGTTTGTTTCGGCTTTTGTACCTATGGATTGATTAATGTTAAATTTTTGATTTATGAACAAAAAGATTACTACGCTTTTGGCTAGTGCTATGCTGGCGACTGCATTCTCGGCGGGAGCACAGAAGGTAGGGGATCAGATCTTGCTGAAGTCTTCGTCAAAGTTTTTAACTGTAGCTACTGAAACAACTAATGGAAGTCAGTTTGGCCAGATCGGGACTTTTTTTGGTGAATATCTTTAATTTTGTACTTTTGTAAGCTTGCACGAATGTTATACATGAATAGGAAAATTAGACAATGGCCAGCGATGATATAAAACAGGCATGGAAAGTGCCGGAACCTACGTTAAGGAGGTTGCCGTGGTACCTCGCGTTTGTAAAGTTGATGAAAGGGAAAGGGGAAACGTTTATCTCATCTACCCAGATCGCTAAGGAGATCAATGTAGATCCCAGTCAAGTCGCTAAAGATCTCTCTTTTGTGAATATCTCCGGGAAGACGAGAGTGGGATACGATATTAACGCATTGGTTGACGTACTGGAGGATTTCCTCGGTTTTACATCCCAGCATAAGGCATTTCTGTTTGGGGTCGGAAGTCTGGGTGCTTCTTTACTGCACGATACGGGGCTGGGTCAATATGGGTTGGAGATCGTGGCGGGCTTTGATGTCCGCAAGGATTTGGACGGGAGCATGATTAATGGCATTCCTGTTTTTCATATGGATGATTTTCCCGCCAAGCAAAAAGAATATGGCGCTACGATCGGGGTGATCATCGTGCCGGTGGAGAAAGCGCAGGAGGTAACAGATCGGATTATCGAGGGAGGAATCAAGGCGCTTTGGAATTTTACCCCGTTCCGTATACGGGTGCCGGAACATATCGTAGTTCAGAACACTTCTATGTATGCGCATTTAGCTGTTATGTTTAATCGATTGAACTCAATGAATCACTAAAATATGAAGATTATCGCCGTTGGAATGAACTATGCCGCTCACAATAAAGAGCTGCATCATTCGTTAGAATTAGCAGAGCCTACTATTTTTATGAAGTCGGACTCCTCTTTGTTGAAAGATGGGAAACCGTTTTTTATTCCGGATTTCTCATCGGAAGTTCATTATGAGACGGAGATCGTGGTACGGATAGATCGTCTGGGGAAGAATATAGCCGAGCGTTTCGCTCATCGTTATTATCATGAGGTTACTGTCGGTATTGATTTCACTGCACGGGATTTGCAGAATAAATTGCGTGCGCAAGGGCTACCGTGGGAGATTAGTAAGGCGTTTGATAATTCGGCTGTGATCGGGACGTTTATCCCGCTGGAGCAAGCGGGGGATGTAAACCGGCTTCCGTTCCATCTGGATATCAATGGCTCGAAGGTACAGGAGGGCAATACCTCGAATATGCTGTTTTCGGTAGATAAGATTATCGCGTACGTAAGTCGCTTTTTTACGTTGAAAATAGGCGATTTGATTTATACCGGAACACCTGCCGGTGTAGGTCCCGTGAAAATTGACGATCATCTGGAAGGATACCTTGGCAATCGGAAGCTTCTGGATTTTTATGTGAGATGAGAAGATTACTATATATATTCATTATCGGTTTATTGCTTTGCTCATATACATGGGCGGATGGTAGCCGTTATGCCTCTAAATCCCTGTTATCGGAGGGGAAATGGGTGAAGATCCGGGTGAATAAGACTGGGGTCTATAAATTATCCTATGCGGATTTGAAGAATATGGGTTTCTCGGACCCATCCAAAGTCTCCGTCCATGGCTATGGAGGATGGCCCTTGGATGAGGATTTCAGTAAGGAGTATATCGATGATGTCCCTTCTACTCCGGTTTGGCGTGGCAATGATTACCTGTTATTTTACGGGAAAGGGCCGGTTAAATGGGAATATGACTTGTCGAGCCAGACATTCGTGCATACGAATAATCCTTATTCTTTGTATGGCTATTACTTTGTGACCGATGCCACTCCGACGAATGATATGATTTCCGTGGCTCAAGCGAGTGGCGCTACTCATCGGATCACGACTTACGATGATTTTTTGGTGCATGAGCAAGAGTTAGTATCGTTGGCGAAATCGGGTAGGGAACTGTATGGGGAAGATTTTAGCGGAGCTACCCCCCGGACCCTATCAACATTCTCTTCAATTCCGGGAATCACGAATGAAGACGCTAAGATAACCATGAGTTTTGTATCTAAAGTTACTTCAGGCACGGGGATCGCTTCTTTAAGTATCAATCAGTCTAATGTTTTGGATGTTTCGATCCCTGCGAATAAGGAAGAATATGTAAAGGCCGTAGAAGGGGTGAGTACGGCGGTATGGCAGGGTGAAAAAGGCGAGAAAAACAGTGTGGTCGTATCTTATAACTCCGCATTTCATAATAATGTACGGCTGAATTATGTGCGGTTGAATTTCAAACGGGCTTTGCAACCGTATGGGGCTTATACTTTTTTTCGTAGTATAGCTTCTATAGGAAATGTCTCCCGGTTTGTGATACAAGGTGCGAGTGCGAATACCTTGGTCTTTGATGTGACGGACGCTCAGCGGGTGAGACTGATGGAAACGGAATTGAAAGGCTCAGAGCTTACTTTTTCTATTCCTGTCGGGACTTTACGGGAGTTTGTTTTGGTGCGGACGGATCAGAGTTTTGCCTTTCCTGAGGTTGTCGGCGAGGTGGAAAATCAGAACCTGCATGCTTTGGAACAAAAAGATATGATCATCATAGCGGCTAAGGCTTTCAAAACGCAAGCGGAACGGTTGGCGGAAGAGCATCGGACGAAAGATGGATTGACCGTGGAAGTCGTAGACCCTCAAACGATTTATAACGAGTTTTCGAGTGGTGGACCCGATGCGACAGCTTATAGACGTTTTATGAAAATGTTTTATGACCGTAGTGTGTCTTCGGGGAACGCTCCTAAATATTTGTTGTTGTTTGGGGATGGGGTTTATGATAATCGGGGGATTTGTTCGGATGTAAAAGGTATTTCCCGGGACAATATGCTGCTAACCTATCAGTCGAAAGAAGCATTGAGTGAGTATTCTTCCAAATATGGCTATTCGTATGTGACGGATGATTATTATGGATTATTGGGTGACGTATCTGAAACGGCTCTTATCGGCAAGAATAGTATGTGCATAGGCGTAGGGCGTTTCCCGGTGCGGACGGTGACGGAAGCTACCCAGATGGTAGACAAGGTGATCGGCTATATGAGAAATACGGATATGGGAAGCTGGAAAAACCAGATTACGTTTGTCGCTGATGATGGTAATAATGCGGATTCATTTACGATAAATCATGCTAAACAGGCGGACGAATTGGCCCAGTTTATAGAGGAAGAGCACGGTGCTTTCCTTACGAATAAGGTTTATTTCGATGCGTTTAAGCGGGATAACAGCGGTACGTATCCGGATGTGCATAAGCGGATCGCTGAACTGTTGAAAAAAGGCCAGTTATTAATTAATTATACAGGCCATGGCAATACGATCGCTTGGTCTGATGAATATGTCTGGACGCAGACGGATATTTTACAATCTACTTATACGAAGCTGCCTATTTGGGTGACGGCTACTTGTGACTTTACTCGTTTCGATGATGTGAATACTTCGGCAGGGGAGTCTGTTTTCTTGAATGCGACAAGTGGAGGTATCGCTTTGTTTACGACAACCCGTGTAGTAGAATCTAACAGCAATTCGGCTCTGAACAAAGCGCTTTATCATAATCTATTCGGAAAGGCGGATGGGAAGGCCCGGACATTGGGAGAGGCTATGATGGAGACCAAGCGGAATTTGTCTGGGGTTAATAAACTTAATTTTATCTTGATCGGTGATCCCGCCTTGAAGATATCTTATCCTGAGTATAAAGCGAAAATGACTACTGTAAATGGCGAGGCCATATCGGATGAGCCTTTTACGTTTAAAGCCTTGGAGAAAATAACGGTAGAGGGAGAGATACTGGATATGCAAGGAGGTTTGGCGAATAATTTTACCGGTATCCTAAATGCTACGGTGCTGGATAGTAAGGCTTCATTGACTACATTAGGTAATAATATCGTAAAGGGAGATACGATTAAGTTTTCTTACACCGATTACCCGAATGCGATCTATATCGGACAAGATTCGGTACGACAAGGAAAGTTCAGTTTTACATTTATGGTTCCGAAAGATATCTCTTATTCGAATCAGCAGGGAAAACTGAACCTCTACGCCTCGGATGAGGTAAATGGGCATGAGGCGCAAGGATCTTTCTTGAATTATATCGTAGGCGGTACCGCTGATAATGCGGAGATCGATACGATCGGTCCCGAGATCCGGCAGATTTACTTGAATGATTCTAGTTTTGTAGTGGGTGATCAAGTGAATACAACTCCTTATTTTGTCGCTAGGTTGTGGGACAAGAGCGGTGTGAACATAACGGGTAGTAGCGTAGGGCATGATATCATGCTGACGATCGACAGTATGCCTTCCATGAGCTATAATTTAAATAATCAGTATGCTTTGTTGCCGGACAAAGATGGGGAAGGACTTGTCCAGTTCTCCATTCCCGAGCTGGAACCGGGAATACATACGGCTGAGTTTAAGGTGTGGGATATCTTAAATAACTCAACGACCTATACCTTTACTTTTGAGGTGGTGGAAGGGTTAAAGCCTAATCTGATCGAGATGTATGCTACCCCGAATCCGGCGCGGGATCAGGTAGAATTCTATCTGCATCACAATCGCCCGGAGTCGAACTTAAAGGTAACGGTTATGGTTTATGATATGACCGGTAAGTTCCTATGGAGTACCGAGAAGAGCGGTTCCTCCGAATTGTTTAAGGCTTATATCGTAACTTGGAACTTGACGGATAACGGTGGCAGGCGGTTGCGTCCGGGTGTTTATCTGTATCGGGCGGCGATTCGTACGAATAACTCGAAAGAGGCAACAAAAGCGAATAAATTAATCATTCTCGCACAATAAAGTATCGGGTAATTAGTTTATAATAAGCATGGGGTTTATGCCCCGTTAGGTAGGATCAATTAAATGAGTTTTAGAATAAAATATATGGTAAGAGTTTCAAGATTCAGTCTGTTACTGGCGGTTTTCAGCTTATTGACCGCATTTACGGCTTTGTATGCCCAAGGTGGCACAGACGATATTAAGCATAAATTCGCCCCGATCAATACGGCTATCCCTTCATTGTCTATCGCCCCCGACGCCCGTAGTGGTTCCATGGGTGATAACGGTGTGGCTACTACGCCGGATGTGAATTCCCAATACTGGAACCCGGCCAAGTATGCGTTTAGCTACAGCAAGGCCGGAGTTGCCTTGTCTTATACGCCGTGGTTGCGCAAGTTGGTGAACGACGTGGCTTTGGCGTATCTGGCCGGTTATTATAAACTGGGCGATAGCGATATGCAGGCGATCGGAGCGTCTTTGCGTTATTTCTCTTTAGGAGAAGTACAGGAAAGCCGGGATCAAGGAACGGGTAACACACTCATATTGAATCCGTATGAGATGGCCTTCGATGTAAGCTATAGTCGTAAGCTATCGGATGTGTTCTCTATGGCGGTCGCCTTGCGCTATATTCGTTCGGATATGGGTGCCTCGTCGGACGCGGATATGGTTCCGGATAACGCTTTTGCCGCCGATATCGCCGGTTATCTGGAGAAATACGTGATCTTAGGGAATAGCGAGTGCTTGTGGAGTTTTGGTTTTAATGTCTCCAATATCGGTACGAAGGTTTCTTACGACGGTGGAAATACAAACCAGTTCTTGCCTACGACGCTGAAGGTCGGTACCGGCTTGCTCTACCCGATCGATGATTATAACCAGATCGGTGTTTATGTGGATTTAAGTAAGTATTTGGTTCCTGTCGAGCCTCGGCAGGATAGCGGGGAGGATGAGGCCGATTTCAATAAGAGGAAAGAGGATTACAACAACATGTCGCCCATCACCGGTATCTTCAAATCATTCGGCGACTCGCCGAATGGCTTCAAGGGCGAGCTAGAGGAGATTATGGCCTCTATCGGTCTGGAGTATAATTACAATCAGCAGTTCTTTGTTCGTGGCGGTTATTACTATGAGAATAAATATCAGGGAAACCGTCAGTACTTCTCGGTCGGCGCCGGTTTCCGTATGAGCGTTTTCCAGTTGGATGCCGCTTATTTGATCAGTACGGTACAGAGTAACCCGTTGGACCAGACGTTGCGTTTCTCTCTCTCGTTCGATATGGATGGAATCAAGAACCTTTTCAGATAAATGGGTATGAAGATACGTGTAGGTTTTGGTTATGACGTCCACGCCTTGGTGCCGGACCGGGAATTATGGCTGGGCGGGATTAAGATCGAGCATACGTTGGGCCTATTGGGACATAGCGATGCGGACGTGCTGATCCATGCGATCTGTGACGCTTTATTGGGAGCGGCCAATATGCGGGATATCGGTTATCATTTCCCGGATACGGCTGGTGAATATAAGAATATCGATAGTAAGATCTTGCTCCGGGATACCATGAGGCTTTTGAGAGAGGCGGGCTATGAGTTGGGTAATATCGATGCCACCGTAGCCGCCGAGCGTCCTAAATTGAATCCCCATATCCCTCTGATGAAGAAAACGCTGGCCGAGGTCATGAACGTGGACGAGGAGGATATCTCTATCAAGGCTACGACCACGGAGAAGCTGGGCTTCACCGGACGGCAGGAAGGGATCTCGGCTTACGCTACGGTCTTAATACAATGTGTGAGATCGTAACAAGGAGGACATGTCTTTTCTGAAAAACAAAAGAATAACTTTTTATCATTACATAGATTGCTTAAGGAAAAAGAGACTAAAGAGTCTGTTCCCCAATGATCTGTTTGATCGAGGCATTCAGAATGTTCATTTTTTAGTTCTTTTCTTTTATGGATGTACAGACTTTCTTTCTCGTATTCAAAATTGTCTTGATACATTTCCTTTGGAGACTTTTTTAAGTAATTCATGTATTGTACGCAAATTATGCCAGCTAGTATCCCAAAAAGGAATGTGTAAATTAGATTCTCGTTAATCTTCATTTTTGAAAGCATATTTAATTAAGACCGGATTTTCTTCATCCGAATGCGATTGAATGATCCTTCGTTGCTCCTCATTCCGTAGTTTCTTGGGAAATATGTCATCTAAAGGAAGCCCTCCCTCGGGAGTGCAAAGGATAAAGTCCTCTCCGAAGTAGATCGGATACAGTTGCAAACCCTCTTTGGTTCGCTCGAATTGGAGCAGGCCTTGCTTTTTTCGGTCATAAAACAATTGGATATATTTGTTTTTACGAACCACCATAGCGTATCGGTATCTGCTGTTTTGCCCATGCGATTCTATCACATAATTTACGCTCTTGGAGGCATAGGCATCCTTTACGTATTGGATTTTTTCTTGTTGGTTCCTGCCAGAAGGAAACTCCAATTTCTCGATGAATTTACCCCCTAGGTCATAGAAAAAGAGAGCGTTGCTGACGGCGCAGAGTACTACAAGATTCCTGCGGGCTGTATCGATCGTAAAATCAGACAGGTTTAAATACTGCCCCGGGCCATCTCCTTTTTCGTTAAGCGCGAATTGGAAACGTCCCTCCCGGTCGAAAACAAAGATTTGGGATCTTCGATAATCAAGGATATAATATCGGTCCTCAAAAAACTTGATTTGGGTTATACTGCGGATCAGCGATTCCGGCGTTGTCTCCAGTGGGATGACTTGGATATCGGAGAATAGTTCCTTGGTGGAGATATGATCTCTCCTTTCCAGATTCATGGTGATGATATCTGATTCCATATTTCTCTTTTCTTTAGATCCCGTACAAGAAAGAAAGAAAAATATGGATATCGCTGAATAGTAAATCAAACTACTCTTCATCTTATTGCTAGATTTAAGTGAAACCAAAATTAGAATATGTAAACGTAAGAAATAAATTATAATATTGGGTCACAAAAAGACGTGTTTTATTTCCCCGAAAAACATCATTGGGAGAAAAGAAATGCTTGTTTGCCTATTTCGGGATAAATCCGTAGCTTTGAACCATTAAAAACAATAGTATATATGAAGGATAACGACTGGAAAGACCGATTGGGCGTGATGTACTCCACCAATCCCGATTTTAAATACGATACCGGCGATACGGAAGAGGAACAAACCTTGCCGAAAGAGAAACAAGCTTTGCGTATTTCATTGGACAAACGGAACCGAGGAGGGAAGATGGTTACCTTGATCACCGGGTTCCGGGGCACTTCCGAGGATCTGGCCGCCTTGGGAAAACTCCTGAAGGTGAAATGCGGCGTAGGCGGCTCCGCTAAGGACGGGGAGATAATCATCCAAGGGGACCTGCGCGCCAAAGTATTGGAGATCCTCAGGAAAGAGGGCTATTCGAAAAGCCGTACGATCTAATCCCCGATCGCTATGCTAACCATCTATAGGGCTTCCGCCGGGGCGGGCAAGACGCATAAATTGACAGGGGAGTACCTGATGTTACTCTTCTCCCAGCCGGGTGCTTACCGCCGGATCTTGGCCGTGACGTTTACGAATAAGGCGACGGATGAGATGAAAACCCGTATCGTCCAAGAACTTTATCACCTTGCTTCCGGCCGTGTGTCCGATTATATCCAGCTACTCTCTTCCGCCTATTCCTTGACGGAGCGGCAGGTGAGGGAGCAGGCCCGGAAGATTCTGGTCGCTATCCTGCACGATTACTCCGCCTTTAATATCAGTACGATCGACCGCTTTTTCCAGCAAACGATGCGTGCCTTTACCCGCGAGATCGGTTTGCAAGGCGGCTATGGCATCGAGATGGACCAAGAACTGGTCTTGACCGAGGCGATCGATAACCTGCTGGCCGATCTGGAGAAGCCGGAGAGCAAGGATTTGCTAGGTTGGCTGCTGCGTTTCGCCGAGGACAAGATCGAGGATGGTGGCGGCTGGAGCTTGCGGAAGGATATCATGTCGCTCAGCCGGGAGGTCTTTAAGGAGAGTTATAAGGCATTTAGCGAGGAGGTCGGTAAAGATATCTCGGATAAGCAGGCCCTCGATGCCTATAAGAATGAGCTATACGCCATTATCCGCTCCGTAGAGGCGGAGGCGAAACGTTTAGGAGAGGAGGGAGTGGCGTTGCTGAAACAGTTCGCCTTGCAGCCCTCGGATTTTAAGGGGGGAAGCCGTTCCCCGTTTTTCTATTTCGAGAAGTTGGCGAGAGGTGAGATGAAAGAGCCGACTGCCACGTTCCAAGCTTTGCCGGATAATCCGGATGCCTATACGACCAAGACGACTCCACCGGGCCTCCGGCAGATCATCGGGTGTGTATATGAGGAAGGGTTGAATACCTGCGTAAAGAATATCGTATCCCTGTTCGCCAACCTGACGGCCTATAACACGGCCCGGGAGATCGTGCGTTATTATTATACGTTAGGGATCTTAACCGATATCTCCCGGCAAATCGCCTCTTACCGGGAAGAGAAGAATGTCATGCTGATCGCCGATACGACCGAGTTGCTGAATAAGGTCATCAGTGGCAGCGACGCTCCCTTTATCTACGAGAAGACGGGTACGCACGTGGATCATTATATGATCGATGAGTTCCAAGATACTAGCGGCATGCAGTGGAATAACTTCCGGCCCTTGGTGGAGGAGAGTCTGGCAAATGGCAGGGCGAACCTGATCGTAGGCGACGTGAAGCAAAGTATTTATCGTTTCCGTAACTCGGATTGGAAGCTATTGGACGAGCAAGTCCGCAGGGATTTCGAGGCGGAACAGGTTCGTGAGGACACCCTGATGGATAATTGGCGAAGCTGCCGCCATATCGTGGAGTTTAATAACGCGTTCTTCACCGCCGCTCCGGCGATCCTGCAAGATATATATAATGAAGCGTTGAAAACTTCCTCGTTAAGCGAGGAAGAGCGCACGGCCTTTTTCACGAAGATCGTGACCGCTTACGATAAGAGCATTCAGCGTGTCCCTCCCCCTTTCCGGAAGAAAGACGGACATGTACGGATCGATTTCTTGTCCGGCGATGAGGATAAAGACTGGAAGCAAGAGGCGATGGAACGCTTGCCGGCTACCTTGGAGCGTTTGCAGGATAACGGTTATGCGCTAAAAGACATCGCCATACTCGTGCGTACTAATCAAGAGGGTGCTTTAGTGGCTGATACGTTGCTAGCCTATAAAGAAGAGCATCCGTCCGATCGGTATAACTATGATATCATCTCCGATGATGCCCTGTTCGTGGGCAGTTCCCCGGCAGTCCGTTTCCTGATCGCCGTATTGCGTTATTTGCGAAACCCGGAGGACCGGACGAACAGGAAGTTGGCGATGTATGCCTATCAAGTGTTAACCGGAAAATTCGGGGAGAGTGAGGCGTATGAGTCTGTTTTTCAAAACATTCAGTCTATCTCCCGGCAATCCTTGTACGAGGTAACCGAAGGGCTTTTCCGTAACTTCTCCGCTTACTTTCCAGAAACGGAGCAGGTATTCGTGCAAGCCTTTCTGGATATGGTTTCCGAGTATGCCCAAAAAGAAAGCGCGGATTTGAACCGTTTCTTGAAATGGTGGGACGAGACGGGTTATCGGAAGACGATCGCTACCCCGGATGGTCAAAACGCGATCCGCATCTTGACCGTACATAAATCCAAGGGCTTAGGTTTTAAGGTCGTTATCATTCCTTTCGGGGATTGGGAGATCGATCATAAGCCGACAAAGCCCGTTATCCTTTGGTGCCACCCGGAGAAGAAGCCGTTTGACCGCCTGCACTTAGTTCCTGTCCGTTACGGACAGATCTTGAGTAGCACGATTTTCGCCAAGGATTATTTCAAAGAACGTTTGCATGCTTTCATCGATAACTTGAACACCTTATACGTCGCTTTTACCCGTTCGAAAGAAGAATTGATCGTATTTTCCCCCCGTCCGAGGAAAATCAACAAGGAAGGCAAGGTCGAGAAGGTTGCTTCCATCGCCGATCTATTATGGGCGGGGGTGGAGACGGAGATCGAGGAGGATACGTTTGAAATGGGTGAATGGTGGCATCCGGCTTTGGGTAGAATGTCAGGAGATACCTTAGAGGAAATCCCCATGAACCGCCTGTACTCCGTTTCCCCGGATGATCGTTTGCAATTGCGCCTGCATGGGAAAGGATTCTTTTTCGATAATGCCAGGCGGAAGCACGGTACCTTGATGCATGAGGTATTGAGCCGGATACGTACGCCGAAAGATATCCCCGCTTCGGTCGAAAGTTATCGGTTAGCCGGAGTGATTAATCGGGAGGAAGCTGCGGAGTTGATCAGCCGTCTGGACGGATTATTGCAGGCGGAGGATGTAAAGGCTTGGTATGATGGTTCCGCCCGTGTCTTGAATGAAGTGGATATCCTGTTCGGAAAAGGTTTGTCTAAACGTCCGGACCGGGTTATGATAAAAGAGGGCAAGGTCATTGTCGTGGATTATAAATTTGGCGAACGGCAAGATAAGCGCCATCCTAATCAGGTAAGAAATTATCTGCAATTGATCCGTAAAATGGGTTTCGAGCGGGTCGATGGATACCTTTGGTACGTAGAGTTAGGTAAAATAGAGGCAGTGAATAAGTGATATATTTTTGATATTCGGTAAAAAATGAATATTTTTGCAGATTCTTAGTATAAAACGATACAGTCAAAGAAGAATGAAAGTACATAAAGAAGGAACCGGTTTACTGCTTACGTTGTTTACAATATTATTTATTGTGAATATGACTTTGTACCATACGGTAGGTAAGGGTATGCTGTTTTATTCTGTCGCTTTTGTTTCTACCGTATTGTTCCTATTGGTATTAAACTTCTTCCGCAGTCCTTTCCGAAGGTTTCCTTATGATTCGGAAGGCTTGGTGATCGCTCCCGCCGACGGTACGATCGTCGCCATCGAGGAAGTGATGGAGAACGAGATCCTTCATAAGAAGTGCCTGCAGATATCTATTTTTATGTCTATCTTCAACGTACATGCCAATTGGTTTCCCGTAAACGGTACCGTTAAGCATGTTTCCCACCAGAACGGGCGTTTTATGGCAGCTTATCTGCCGAAGAGCAGTACGGAGAACGAACGTTCGGCGGTCGTGATCACCACGAGAAACGGAGAGGATGTATTGGCTCGCCAGATTGCCGGGGCAATGGCACGCCGTATCGTTACATATGCCAAACCGGGGGAGAAATGTCATGTGGACGAGCAGATGGGGTTTATTAAATTCGGTTCTCGCGTGGATGTCTACCTGCCGGTAGGAACAGAGGTGTTAATAGAGATGGATCAAAAAGTAACAGGCAATCAAACGCCTATAGCCCGTTTGTCAAAATGAGTATAAGAAAACATATTCCCAATACGATTACGTGCCTGAGTCTTCTGTCCGGTTGTATCGCCAGTGTGATGGCGTTGCACGGAGATCTTTTATCTGCGCTGGTCTGGATTATTATAGCCGCGGTCTTTGATTTCTGCGATGGCTTTGCCGCCCGTTTATTGAAGGCTTATTCGCCGATGGGAAAGGAATTGGATTCTCTGTCGGATATGGTAAGTTTCGGTTTTGCTCCGGGCATGGTGGTCTATTGGCTGTTGGGAGAGGCTTCTACGGCTTTGCCTTTTGGCTCTTTGAATACGTATATCCCTTATCTGGCGTTTGTGATCCCTACGTTTTCAGGCTTGCGTTTGGCTAAGTTTAATATTGATGAACGGCAAACTACCTCGTTTATCGGTTTGCCGGTTCCGGCGCATGCTTTGTTTTGGGCTTCGGCGGGGTATTCGGTTTTGCCGATTGTCCATGCGAATGAAGGCTTATTCGTGTTGGTAACTGTTATTTTGGCGTTCATAACCTCCTTGCTGTTGGTGTCTGAGATACCGATGTTCTCGCTGAAGGTGAAATCCTTAGCGTGGAAGGATAATGAGCTTCGCTATATATTGATCGCTTGTGCCATTATTTTCGTGGCGTTATGGGGATTCTTGGGAATCTCCGGAACCATCCTGTTATATATAGTCTTGTCTATTTTTAACAAAAAGGGATAAACAAGAATTCTTATCTTTGTGTTTGTGATAGTAAAGAACCATTTAAGTATCGGATTATGTTTAAATTTTTGTTTGTAATATTCTTTTTCTTTATCCTGTTGGTGTTTCTGATGGGCTTCTCCATCTTGCGTACCTTTAAGAACATCTTTTTTGGTAGCGGAAACAACACTCGTAAGGGAGAACAACGTCGTCAAACAAATAGCAATACTTCCGGGTATCGTTCTACGGCTACTACCACCCGGGACGATGATGATGACCGTACACCCTATGTTCATCGTAAGAAGATATTCGCCAAGGACGAAGGGGAATATGTGGACTACGAGGAAGTAAAATAAAGCTTAGCGTCTTTGTTTGAAGAAACGCCGCATTTCTTCCGAACACTCTTTTTCTAGGATACCTTTTTTGATAATCGCTTTCGGATGGAAGGCTTGAGGGGCGAATTTGGAGAAACCTCTTTTATCATCGGATGCCCCGTATACGATCGTGCTTAATTGTGCCCATCCAATTGCGCCGGCGCACATTACGCAGGGTTCCACGGTTACGTACAGACTGCAATTTGTCAGGTATTTTGCTCCTAAGATTCCGGCGGCGGCCGTAATCGCCAGCATCTCGGCATGTGCGGTTACGTCATTTAAGCATTCGGTTTGATTATGCGCCCTCGCTATGATCTGGTTGTTGCAGACGATGACGGCTCCTACGGGAACCTCACCCTCCGACGCTGCCGCACGAGCTTCCACCAACGCTTGCTTCATGAAATATTCGTCATTGAAAGGATTCATCTTCTCATCTCATTTTCGTTAAAAAGGGTCGGGTAATCCTCCTCCAAGGTCTTGAGGATGTGAGAAAGGATCGTCTCTCGGTACCAGCGGGACTTATTCTCGATCTTGTATTTGGACAGATAACGTTTCACCGCTTTATGCTCCTCCTCGTTTAGCATGAAGGTGACTTTATGCACTCGGGGATGATTGGGCTGTGCCATTGAGTTTTTACGTCCTTGTCTCATAAGCGCGAATGTACTTATTTTTTCTTTAGGATGTACAAGAAAAAGTACTGCACGGGCTTCGCGGTTTCACTGCACAGGCTTCGCGGTAGTACTGCACGGGCGTTGCAGCAGTACTGCAAGGCGGGTTGCAGTACCGGCGGAGCAGAATGTTCTTGAAAGAAAGAATAATAGTTCGTACCTTTGCCTAAAACGAACGTATGGCAGAACGAAATGACATAGGGAAGGAAGGCGAGGCGATTGCCCGGAAGTACCTCTCGGATCGGGGATTCGAGATCCTTCATTCCAATTGGCATTGGCATCATTATGAGTTGGATATCGTGGCGGTGAAGGAGGACGAGCTGGTCGTGGTGGAGGTGAAGACCCGGGCGGAGGATTTCTTGGTAGATCCGGAAGAGGCGATAGACCGGGGAAAGATCCGGCGGATCGTATCGGCGGCCGATGCCTATGTACGTTTCTATAACGTGGACTTGCCGGTTCGTTTTGATATCATGATCCTGATCGGGGGACGGGGAAATTATCGTGTGGAGCATATTGAGGATGCCTTTTACGCGCCCTGCCGTTAACGTGTTTGTCCGAAAAAAGTACGAAGATATGAATATAGAAGAAGTGCGCGAATACTGCCTTTCCTTACGGAATACCATGGAGTGTTTCCCGTTTGATGAGGTGAACCTTGTGTTCAAGGTGGAGAATAAGATGTTCCTGTTGCTCCCGCTGGATGCGGAAGAGCCTTATGTGGCGGTGAAATGCAGTACGGATTATGTGGAGGAACTGCGAGATCGCTATGCGGCGGTGGTGCCTGCCTACCATTTTAACAAGAAATATTGGAACGGTATTTACCTGGATCGGGATATGGGCGACGATGAGATCAAGCGGTGGATTCTCCATTCCTATCAAGAAGTGATCGCCAAGTTGCCAAAGAAAATAAGGGAGGCGTATCAAGATGAGTATGGAAAATGAGTCTCCCCGTATTTTGCGAGTGGCGGAAACCGCTTCTACGAATAGCTTGCTTCGCGAGCTAAGCGTAAAGGAGTCGCTCCCGGAAGGAAGTGCGGTTATCGCTGATTTCCAGACTGCCGGACGCGGGCAGGTAGGGAATGTATGGGAGTCTGAGGCGGGAAAGAACCTGCTGTTTAGCATGGTCTTGTATCCTACGTGTATCCCGGCGAACCGTCAATTCTTGATTTCCCAGATAGCGGCCTTGAGCGTGAAAGAGACGTTGGATCTATATACAGAGCAGATCGCGGTGAAATGGCCAAACGATGTTTATTGGAAGGATCAGAAGATTTGCGGGATGTTGATTGAGAACGATCTATCGGGGCACAACTTGTATCGCTCCATCATCGGGATCGGCATAAACCTGAATCAAGCGGTGTTCCGCGGCGATGCCCCGAATCCGGTCTCCCTGTTTCAGATAACCGGCAAGGAGGTAAGTCGGGAAGAGGTTTTGGAGCGTTTCCTCTCAATATTCTATCGCTATTATTTATCTCTCCTCCAAGAGGAATACGAGGATATTCGTACCCGCTATCAATCCGCATTGTATAGAAAGGAGGGCTATCATGCCTATAGGGATGAGGCGGGAGAATTCGAGGCCCGCATTCATGATATAGAGCCTACCGGTCATCTTTTGTTGGCGTTGCGGGATGGAAGCATCCGTCGTTATGCTTTTAAGGAAGTATCTTGCCGCTAGTGATCTTTGCATGTTATTAATGTACACGTACATATTATATATATTCATGTTGATGAATGGCCGGGGGATTAGGCTTGGCCTTGGCCGGCGAATAACTTGCGTGAAGTAAGGGGGAAGCCGGTGGAATGGGCGGTTCGTAGTTATAATCCGCCATTTTGTAATGAATAGCCTATTTGATTGATAAGAAAGCGTGTATGCTAACAAAAAAATAATAGGGAAGATTTGTGCGAATCAAAGAAATGCGTACCTTTGCAAATGATGAATAAAGTCGGTTGCCATTGTTATGGTTTTATAAAGGCAACCTAATGAAAGAGCTTATTACACTTTAGTATTAATATTAAATTATTTAATTATGAACAAAAAGTTTTCTACTCTTTTGGCTGGTGCTGCATTCTTGAGTGCGGTAACAGTTAATGCGCAGACAAAGCCGGCACAAAATGCTTTGCCTACGGCAAAGGGTGCCTATTCGATCGGAAAGCTGGTTGAAGGTGCAAACGCTGGCCTTTTCCAATTGAAGGATGATGCCTCTGATAAGGTTTTGTCTATGGACGAAGAAGGTGAATTGTCTTTGGTTCCGGCTACTGCTTCTTCTAACGGTTTAGCAAATACACTTTGGTGTGTTTCTGTTTCTTCCGAAAATCAAGGTCAAGCTCCTAAGTTCGACTTCATGAACAAGGGTACGGGCCGTATGTTGGATATCACAATGGCTGAGCTTGCAAAACAAGCGGCTCAGGTTGATCAAGAGGCTACAACAGGTGGCGAGATCGCAGGTTGGGCGTTCTCTAGAACTATCAAGAAGTTGGAAGGTGAAAGACCTTTGTTCTCTTACTTTACGAGCGACTCTGTTGTTGGTTTTACTACTCTAGATGGTAAGGTAAAGGTTCAAAAGTGGGCAGCTAAGGATGTTACAAACACAACTTTCGCTACATTCACATTGCAAGCACCCGGACAAGTTTACTTGAGCGCAAACGAGTTGAATACTATCTTTGGCAACCAAAAAGCTGACAATGGTGTTAAACTAGGTTTCAACAAGGATATCTTAGGTACTACTTTGAAGAATCCGTTCAACGCTAATAAGCTCGTAGCGACTGAATCAGAAGATGGCGTTTATTTGTATGTGTCTGATGTTAAGAAAGAGTCTTTCTTGAAAGTGGATACAGCTTATACGAATGAGACTGGTTACAAGTTCTTAGCTTATAACTGGACGAAAAAAGGTGAGAGTAGTACAGCTTTAGACGCTGTAAAAGGAAGTGCTATCAAAGATCAACACAAGTTCGCTTTCCTTTATTCTCCTGCTTATGACAGCTTGTATATCTATGTAAAACAAATTACATGGAAAGAAGATGGCGTTAAATCTTGGAAAGATGCTGCTGCAAATACTGGTGTTAACTGGCGTGTTTCTTTGCAAGACTTGATCAAGAACGAAACTCGTATCTTGACGGTTGACAGCAAGGATCAAAATACTCACATCACTTTAGGTTATGCAGGATGTACAGCTGTAGAGTCTACGAAGACAACTATCGCTGATGGCGTTTATTTGATTAAGAACGCTAAGACTGGTAAGTATTTGGCATCTCCTATCTATAACAATGGCAAAAATTCAGAGTGGGTTTCTTTAGATTTGCAAGATGCTACTCATATGCCTGCTTATCAATGGGTTGTGTTGAAGAAGAATGTAACAGATAAGAACAATGTATCCCCGGTTGAGGCTACTAACCGTGAGTTTGATAAGATTGAGATTTCTTCAGTACAATTGAACAAAGTAGCGGGTGCTTCTTATATGTATGTTACCGTTAATAACGATTTCTTTACTACAGCAGACTCTTTGCAATTTATCCCTGTTGCTAAAGAAATCTATACTAACAAGTATTTAGGTTACAAGCATTTGACTAATGATGAGCTGATTACTAACAAGTATACATTTAACTACTGGCATCCATACGCATCTGATAAGTTTATCGATGTTAAGGACTCTACGATGAATGTATTGAAAGGTAAGAAAGCGTTCACAATCAAATCTTCTTACAAAGAGCATGCTTATGGTTTCGATGCTTCTAGAGTAAATGCTAAGAACGGACGTATCCCAGGTTTGGCTCAGTTGGTAAGATCTATGTATATCATCATGGATGGTGATAAGACATTCCGTAACCATGAAAGAGCTGTTGAGAACAAGTATATCTTAAGCAAGCATTATGCTAACACAAGCGCAGACTCTGTTTACTTCAAGGAAAATAACCATATCGAAGGTACACATTACTATGCTATTGTTGAAGCTACAGCAGATGGCTTGATTATTACTGATAAGCAAGAAAAAGCTGGTGTATCTGACTATGATGCTACTGCTACATTGAAAGCTCAGGTATTGGGTGAGACTCGTACTTCTGCGTTCGCTATCGCTCCGGACAACACTCCGTTGTATCGTCAGTTCAATAACGCTCTTCTTGGTGAGAACGCTAATAACGCTGCTGACAGCTTGATGTTTAGAGAAACAATCCGTAAGGAGTATTTGATGGACGAGCATAACAACAACTTGTTAGGTTCTGTTGATTACGCTGGTATCTGGAATGAGGATAAAGCTAATGGTAAGTTAGCGTTCCGTATTGACACTGCATGGTTGAATCGTGGTGCTGGCAACGTTAAACCTCAATATTTGGTATCTGCTTATCGTGAGTTGATCGAAGGTGAGAGAATCATTCCTTGTACAGAGGATGGTAAGCACATTACGGCTGACGGTAAGGTTACAGATGATCCTTCTCAATGCGTACACGCTATCCACGTGAAGACTCCGGCCTTCATCTATGGTAAGTACTTGGTTAACTTCTCAGACTCTGCTGCTGCTTGCGAAGAGAAACTTAATCCGTACTTGTTCAATACGAAAGCTGTTTCTAACAGTAGCTACACTCGCGTAGGTTTCGTTCCTGCCGTTCAATATGGTGACTCTTTGTATGTCTTGACAGGCAAATACAGAGGTATGACTGCCGCTGAGTTGAAGAATATCGGTATCGAGGCAATCCGTGCGGACTACGAGAAGAACTATGCTGGCTTCATCAACAAGTTGACAGGTGACAAGCACAAGAATGTAACATGGTCATTCCGTTATGTAAATCCGGATAAGGCTGCTTTGGCTTATGTGGATGGTGAAGAAGGTGAGAACAACTCATTCTTGATCGAGTCTAACGTATATGGTGCAAATGATAATCAATATCAGACTGTTCATGGTGACTTGGCTAAAGCAATCGCTCCTACAGCAGGTGCTGCTTGGTTGAAGATGCACAATGGTTGCTTGGTATTGACAGATGCTAGCTCTAGATTTGATGCTGCTAAGACAGGTGGTGACGGTGCATTGGTATTCAACGCATTCCCGAAAACTGACGCTGACGATATGGTAACTTCTAACGATGAGGTTTCTGTAGAAGGTGTATCTGTAGTAGCTGGTAACGGTACTGTAACTGTTCAGGGTGCTGCTGGTAAGTCTGTAGTTATCACTAACATCTTAGGTAAGGTTGTTGCTGAGACAGTTCTTACTTCAGACAACGCAACTATCGCTGTACCTGCTGGTATCGTAGCTGTAGCTGTTGAGGGTGAAGAGGCTGTTAAGACTATCGTTAAATAAGTAGAAAACTGATCGAATTTCCGTAAGGAAAGACACAGTTCATAAGATAGAGCCCCGTCGATGTATTTCGGCGGGGCTTTTGTGCGTTGTACTATTTGCATTTATGCTTAAGGAAGTGGGTTTTGTCCCAATAACCTAGTGGATATGAATTACGATGAATAAATCTCCCTAGAATGAAAGGCCGTTTTTCGATAAAGGATTGTCATGCAGATGATTGCCGAAATTTTTTCTCATATTTGCGCACGAACTGTCCGTATGTCCGGAAAAATCGATTCTCCGGGAGTTGATATTACAAATTGTCAAAATGCTAATTGTAGAGCTTCCTTAAAAGTGGAAGCTTGGCTTGTTTAAAACTTCGTTATCATTTCCAAAAAAACACCTATATACCAGCCTTATAACTCTCTATTTGATTTATTCTGCTTATATTTGCGAGTTATCAACAGTTAGGGCGATTTATCAACAAAACAAGCATTGTTTTGATTGAACCCTGTTCGGTTCAGTTTTTAATGTTTAGTTTTGCTCTCGAATTAATTAGGTATAGTATGGGAAAGATTATCGCTTTAGCAAATCAGAAGGGTGGAGTCGGGAAGACAACCACCACGATTAATCTGGCTGCGTCATTGGCCGCCCTTGAGAAAAAGGTGCTGGTCGTAGACGCTGATCCGCAGGCGAATGCCTCATCCGGTCTGGGTGTGGACATACGTAATGTAGAACTTTCTATTTATGAATGTCTGGTGAACGGTGAGGATGCGACTGGCGCTATCACACAGACAGAAGTGGAAGGACTGGATATCATCCCCTCTCATATCGATTTGGTGGGAGCGGAGATCGAGATGCTAAACTTGGAGAATCGTGAACGGATCTTGAAGCAGATATTGACACCGCTGAAAGAGAAGTACGATTTCATCCTGATCGACTGTTCTCCTTCTTTGGGATTGATAACCGTGAATGCCTTGACAGCCGCCGATTCGGTGATCATCCCGGTACAATGCGAGTATTTCGCTTTGGAAGGTATCAGTAAGCTGTTGAATACGATCAAGATTATCAAATCGAAGCTGAATCCGGCGCTGGAGATAGAGGGATTCCTCTTGACTATGTATGATTCCCGCCTGCGTTTGGCAAACCAGATTTATGAGGAAGTGAAACGTCCGTTCCGTGATTTGGTATTTACTACCGTGATCCAACGAAACGTGAAGTTGAGCGAGGCTTCCAGTTACGGTAAACCTGTCCTGTTGTATGATGCGGATTCGAAGGGATCTATCAACCATATGCAATTGGCGCAGGAGATTGTTGAAAAAAATAAAGGATTATGGCAGCATTAAAAAGATCGGCGTTAGGCCGTGGATTAGACGCGTTAATTACGATGGATGAGCTGAAGACAAACGGTTCATCGTCTATTAGTGAGATCGAGTTAAGCAAGATCCAGCCTAATCCGGAGCAACCTCGATCCATCTTTGAGGAAGAGACCTTGGAGGAGTTGGCTACCTCTATCCGCTCGTTAGGCGTGATACAGCCGATTACGTTGAAGGAAATCGGCCCCGAGCAATATATGATCATCTCTGGCGAACGCCGTTATCGTGCGTCGCTTAAAGCGGGTTTGGAGCGTATCCCCGCTTATATCAAGACAGCCGCCGATGAGAACGTGGTGGAGATGGCCTTGATAGAGAATATCCAGCGAGAGGACTTGAACTCTATCGAAATCGCATTAGCTTATCAAAAATTAATCGATAATTACGGCTTGACCCAAGAGGGGTTGAGCGAAAGGGTTGGAAAGAAGCGTGCTACGATCGCCAATTACCTTCGTTTGTTGAAACTTCCCGCCGAGATCCAAGTAGGATTGAAGGACAAGAAGATCGATATGGGACATGCCCGGGCATTGATCCCTGTGGATGACCCGGAGGTTCAATTAGCTTTATATGAGCAGATATTGGCTCAAGGACTCTCCGTTCGTAACGTGGAGGAGATGGTGCGTAATATAGCCGAGGGAATACAACCGGAATTGCCGGAAAAGAAAAAATCGGATCGTAAGCCGATACTTCCGGAAGAGTTTAAATTGCTGAAAGATCATTTGTCTCGTTACTTCAATACGAAAGTCCAGTTGACTTGTAATGAAAAGGGAAAAGGTAAAATTACGATTCCCTTCGCCACGGAAGAAGAGTTGGAGCAATTGATCGGGTTACTGGATAAGTTGAAATGAGAAATCGAATCATACTCCTTTTGATCGGATTCATATGCTATGCCGGGATGGGTAACGCACAGGAGGATAAGACGGAGAAAGTCATTCCTACTATAGTCTCCGATTCTGTGGAGGTAGCTGCCCCGGATTCTACCGTACATGCCGTCTTGATGGCGGCCGATTCGGTGGGTGTACCGGAAGTGAAGATGAAACTGGCATTTAAGCCGAATCCGACAAAAGCGGTCTTGTTCGCCTTGGTACCGGGTCTAGGACAGATCTATAACCGGAAATATTGGAAATTACCGATTGTTTATGGTGGCTTGATGGGATGTATGTATGCCGTGACTTGGAATAATAAGAATTATAAGGATTATTCGACGGCTTATAAAGATATCGTGTATGATGCCGCTAAGAATCTCGAAAATCCGGATGCTTGGAGTAAAAGTTGGCAAGACTTGACATCCATGGATCCTAAGGATGCGATTAATAATTCCAATTTCAAGGATCAATTGAAAAGACAGAAGGATTATTTTCGTCGATATAGAGACTTAAGTATAATTATTACGGTCGGGGTGTATGCGTTGAGTATCGTGGATGCTTACGTGGATGCCCAATTATTCGATTTTGATATATCACCGGATTTATCCTTGCATTTGGAGCCGGTTGTTAGTCCGAAGACGAGTGTCACGCCTCGTACTTACGGATTGAATTGCAGTCTAAAATTCTGATATCACATGAAAAGATACCTGCTAGCACTCATTTGTTTAAATGGTTTGGTCTCATTAGTCTATGCGCAGGAAGAGACCCGAATTGAGGAAAAAGATACCTTAAGCTCGCTAGAGTCTGAGGTAGGATTGATTCCGGAAAGCTTGGATGCGAACGTGGATAGTTTGCTCCGTACTTGGCATGTGCAATATTTCTCAAAAAGAGAGGACTTTTGCCATGACGATGATGAGAATGTTTATTTCCCGGATTCGGTCTATATGGATCGCCTCTCCAGATTGCCTAGTGTGATCGCTTTGCCCTATAATAACATCGTGCGTGATTGCATTGACTTATATGCGGAACGTAAGCGAAATCTCGTGCGTTATATGCTAGGGATGGCAGATTTTTATTTTCCGATCATTGAGCAGGTGCTGGATGAGCATGACTTGCCTATTGAATTGAAATATCTCGCCGCTGTGGAAAGTGCCTTGAATCCGGTTGCCCTTTCTCGTGTAGGTGCTTGCGGTTTATGGCAATTCATGCTTCCTACGGGTAAGAGCTATGGCTTGGAGATTAATAGCTTGGTGGATGAGCGTCGGGATCCCTTAAAAGCGACCGAGGCCGCCTGTAAGTATTTCAAGGATATGTATGCCATCTATGGGGACTGGAATTTGGTGTTGGCTTCTTATAATTGCGGGCCGGGTAACGTGAATAAAGCGATTCGTCGTTCGGGTGGCAAGACGGACTTCTGGGATATCTTTCCTTATTTACCGAAAGAGACTCGTTCGTATGTCCCTTTATTTATCGCTGCCAATTACGTCATGAATTATTATTGCGAGCATAACATCTGTCCGATGCAAACTAGCTTGCCGCTTGCCACGGATACGGTAATGGTGAATAATGTCCTACATTTGCAGCAGGTGTCGGATTTATTGCAAGTAGATATTGAGACATTGCGTGCGTTAAATCCACAATATAAAAGAGACATTGTTCCGGGCAATACCCGCCCTTCGGTTTTGAAGTTACCTGCGGCGGAAACCTATGCTTTTATCGGTAAAGAAGATACGGTTTATACGCATCGGATCGAGGAGCTGTTGGCGAATTGCATTTCCGCAAATAATTCTAATGGCACTTTACCAAGTGGTGCGACCCGTGAAAAAATCACCCACGTGGTATTGAGTGGTGAGAATCTTTATACGATCGCTAATCGTTATGGCGTGACAGCAAAAGATATCCGTAAATGGAACGGACTGGGCTCCAACCGGGTAGCGAAAGGAAAACGGTTAAGACTATATGTGGATAATGGGGGTGTCGCTTTTGCCTCGGCTACCAAGACTCCGGTGAAATCAACTGTGACAACAACGAAAAAGTCGGCTTCTGCCGCTACAAAACAGATTGTTTCCACCAATAAAGATTTTGTCTCTTATAAGGTTAAGTCAGGAGATTCGCTTTATTCGATTTCCAAGAGATATCCCGGGGTTACCGCTTCTTTCTTACAAAAGGTGAATGGACTGTCTAGTCCGGATATCCGTCCGGGCCAAGTACTGAAGATACCGGTAGGATGATCATTCGGGGATAATTCGTCTTTAACTCTTTTTTTTCGCTTTCTTCGTGCACTGGAGAAGGATGTGAATGATTTTTTATTCCTTTGTATACGTAAAAAAGATACAATCGTATGGGGGCATTGGATGAAAAGATATCAGTGGTCAAGGCTAAACCTTGGTTGGTCAGTTTGGTTTGCGCAGTGTTTATCGCCTATCCGAATTTGGCATGGATCTTTTGTGATATGAGCTATCTGGCTCCGAACGATCATCAAGGATTTTTGCTCTTCTTTGGGTTCCGTTTTCTTTTCTTTTGGGGACTTATTTGGTTTTTGCTGAAAAGTAATTTGAGGCACGAGGATTGTACCTCCTTCTTCGAGCGGTTGCTCTGGAATGCCCTGTACGTTTCCGGAGGCTTTGTTGTCTATAAATTGATCTCCTTCCTGACTGTTAGTTATGATCGTTTTTTGAGTATCATTATCTTCCAGTTTATCGTGTTGGCGTTGTTATGTACCTTGATCGGCTATATACAAATGCTATATCACAATCAACGGGAAAAGGATCAATTGATCGAGAATCTGCGTGTCGAGAATTTGCAGAGCCGCTGCGATGCATTGGTGAACCAGATCAATCCGCATTTCTTTTTCAATTCATTGAATGGAATCTCCTCCTTGATACGGAAGAAAAACGATGAGAATACTTTGTTGTATGTTACGAAATTGTCCGATATATTCCGTTATATCCTTCAGAGTGATAAAAAGAATTTGGTACCACTGTCGGAGGAACTTGCGTTTATAGAGGCTTTTCAGCATGTAATGGTAGTCCGTTTCGCCAATAAGTTGACTTTTACGATCGAAGTTCCTGAGGATAAGCGGAACTTGAGAATTCCTGTATTATCTTTGCTTCCGTTGGTAGAGAACGTGACGGTACATAATATTATAGACAGCGAGCACCGGATGAATATCTTGATCCGGCTGAATGAGCGAATGGAACTGGTTGTTTCTAATCCAATCTATCCGAAATTGACCTTACCGGATACGAATGGAACCGGGCTTAAGAATCTGGAGAATCGTTTCTTGCTATTAATGAATAAACAAATACGGGTAGAATCTAATGAGGATGAGTTTCAGGTATACCTACCCCTAAAATGATGTTATATGAGAATACTGATCGTAGAGGACGAGACTGCCGCTTATGAGAACTTAGCGGATATGTTGGTTACAATAGATCCCACGATTGAGATCATGGGAAATACGGAGAGTGTCCGGCAAACGGTACGTTGGCTGCAAGCCAATCCGAGGCCGGATTTGATTTTTATGGATATTCATTTATCGGACGGTTCCGCTTTCGCTATTTTTGACCAGATAGAGGTGGAGGCACCGATTATCTTTACTACGGCGTACGATCAATATGCGATCGACGCTTTCAAAGTAAACAGCATAGACTATATCTTGAAGCCGATTAAGCCGGAAGAATTGAAACGAGCATTAGATAAGTTTAGCCGATGGAATCATCAAGATATCATCCATTATTTATCCCAATTAACACAGTTGTCTACTACTCCTAAATACAAGGATAAACTACTGATTCCTATTAAGGATAAATTGTTGCCTATTAGCTTGAAAGATGTGTCTTGTTTCTATACGGCTGATAAGAATACATATGTTTATTTAAAGACTGGTAATTCGTATCCATATGCTAAAACATTGGAACAGATAATTTCTTCTTTAAGTCCTGCTGATTTTATTCGTGCGAATAAACAATTCATCATTTCTCGTGATAGCGTGAAGGATATAACAATTTGGTTTGATAGCCGTTTGCTCGTTACTTTGGATATAGAAGTGCCTGAGCGTATATATATTAGTAAAAATAAAGCATCCGAGTTTAAGTCTTGGATAGTAAGTGTTTCTTAGCCATATTCGTGTTCAATCCCCATTTTTTCCTTTTCGTCAACAATCAGAAACTTCCTATCCGATAATTCTTCATCTTTGCAATACAAACAAGGAGATACATCAATAAGATGTAAGTTGAAATTTTGATGTTAATCCGAGTTTTATCATACACATTAGATAGGTTAATAGGTTTGTAAAAAAGGATTAGTCCGAAACAAAAGAATGTTTAGGCTATCTTCTCTAAAATGAATGTTTGTTTTGTGAATGGTTTTGTAATAGGTAAATTGTAGGTATTATGAGAAAGTTAATTATGGCAGTAGCGGTTTTGGGAATGAGTGCTACAATGAATTTTGCGAAAGCGCAATGTGTGAATGAATATGGGAATAAAGAACCGTTTGCGGTAGAGTTTAGCAGATTGAGTTCTTATCTAGGATTGGCTCCTTCCCAAATGGAGGAGGTACTTAACATTAATGATTATTTTGTACGAGAACAAAGGAAGAGTTTGAGCAAAGACCTGAGGCGTCAGGATGAACGATTGCAAAAGGCCGTGTATGGCAATTTGAAGCTGATGAAAGAGGCATTGACTGCCGATCAGTATCGCAAGTATGTCATATTGTTAAATGTAACTAACAACAATAACCGATTAACCGGAGCTGTGACATTTGCGGATATCTATTTGGCTGAGAATAAATGAGTGTAACCTTGGCTCGATGTGATGTTGATTAGAAAGGCGATCCTTGTGTCGAACAGGGATCGTCTTCTTTGCTTCTGTCCTTTTCCTTTTGGAAGTGCGCTATCAGATTTTAGCGAAAGCTTGATCCAGATCATCTATAATATCATCTATATATTCGGTTCCGATGCTCAAGCGTACGGTGGATGGTGTTATGTGCTGTTGGGCAAGTTCTTCCGGGCTCATCTGGGAATGAGTGGTCGTGTATGGATGAATGACAAGGCTCTTTACATCGGCGACATTTGCTAGTAGGGAAAAGATCTCTAGTGAGTCGATGAATTTCCAAGCGGCTTCCTGCCCGCCTTTGATCTCGAAGGTGAAGATACTGCCGGCACCATTTGGGAAATATTTATTGTAAAGTTCGTGGTCTGGGTGGGTAGGAAGTGATGGATGATTCACCTTTTCTACTTTCGGATGTTTTGATAAATAATCCACGACTTTCAATGCGTTTGCTACATGGCGTTCCACGCGTAGGGATAAGGTTTCTAATCCTTGCAACAAGATAAAAGCGTTGAAAGGAGAGATCGTTGCTCCGGTATCGCGAAGAATGACCGCACGGATACGGGTGACAAAGGCTGCGGAACCTGCTATGTCTGCGAATATGGCTCCATGATAGCTCGGGTCTGGCTTGGCTAATGTAGGGAACTTATCTGCATTCGCTTTCCAGTCGAAAGTGCCTCCGTCTACAATTACGCCTCCTAGACTACTGCCATGTCCCCCTATGAACTTTGTGGCGGAATGGATGACGATGTCAGCTCCATGTTCGATCGGACGAATCAAGTAGGGGGTTCCGAACGTATTGTCTACGATTAATGGAATATGGTATCGGTGGGCGATTTCCGCTACCGCATTCAGATTTGTTACGTTAGAGTTAGGATTCCCGAATGTCTCTACATAAATGGCTTTCGTGTTTTCCCGGATGGCTGCTTCTAATGCGTTTAGGTCATTTACATTGATAATCGTATTGGTAATGCCTTGGGAGGCTAGTGTATGGGTGATTAGATTGAAGGAACCGCCATATAAATTATCTGCTGCGACAATATGATCTCCTGCCCTCACTATGTTTTGTAACGCATAGGTGACAGCCGCTGCTCCTGAAGCTACGGCCAAACCTGCTACACCTCCTTCTAAGGCAGCTACACGTGTCTCGAAAACGCCTTGCGTGGAGTTTGTCAAGCGTCCATAAATATTCCCAGCGTCACGTAGTCCGAAACGGTCTGCCGCATGTTGTGCGTTATGGAATACATAGGAAGTTGTTTGATAGATGGGTACCGCACGTGCATCGGTAGCGGGATCCGGTTGTTCTTGTCCTACATGAAGTTGTAATGTCTCGAAATGTAACTTCTTTGTTGCCATAGTCGTCTTGTTTATTTAGTTCTTATTCTGTTGGCAAATGTATGATGTGTGTGCTTTTTGAACAAGATTCGTTGAGAATATAGAAAATAATACTATTTTTAAGGCTATAAATAGAATACATCTTCGGCGAAGGACGCTGAGGAATCAATCCGATAGAATTTTTTTCTTATGAATGTTTCAGATAAGTTAGACAAGGTGGATCTGCAAATCCTCCGAACGCTACAAGATAATGCCCGGTTGACTACCAAAGAGTTGGCGGCAAGGGTCAGTCTTTCGTCAACTCCGGTGTTCGAGCGTTTAAAACGTCTTGAGAATAGTGGATATATAAAGAAGTATATAGCAGTATTAGATGCAGAGAAGCTGAATCAAGGCTTTGTTGTCTTTTGTAGCGTGAAACTGGTTCGGTTGAATAAGGATATAGCTTTTGAGTTTACCCGGATTATCCAAGAAATTCCCGAAGTAACGGAGTGTTATAATATTTCAGGCGATTATGATTACTTACTGAAGATACACGCTCCCAATATGAAATATTATCAAGAGTTTATTTTAAATGTGTTAGGTACGATCGATAGTTTGGGCTCGTTGAGAAGTACTTTTGTCATGGACGAGGTTAAACACGACTATGGAATCCATATTTAAGCCGTAGATATCCTATTTTTGTCTTTTGTTAGGGTTTTCTTCCAAATATTTGTATATATTTGTGGCTACACAGTATAAAATGGGAGATGTAAAACCATGGACGATACAAAGGACACAAAAGATATAAAAGAAACAGGCGAGGCTGTGTCCGCTCTCTCTGCGGACGAACAAATGATACAGGATGGGTTCAATGCATTGTTGAACGATTATTTGAAATCAAACCACCGCCGTAAGGTCGAACGGATCACGAAAGCTTTTAATTTCGCCAATCAAGCGCACGCCGGAGTGAAACGGCGTTCCGGTGAACCTTATATAATGCATCCTATCGCCGTGGCTCGTATCGTGTGCCGGGAGATGGGTTTGGGATCTACCTCTATTTGCTCTGCGTTATTGCATGATGTCGTGGAAGATACCGAGTATACGGTGGAGGATATCCGGGATATGTTCGGAGATAAGATCTCCCAAATCGTGGATGGCTTGACGAAGATATCCGGCGGTATTTTCGGGGAACAGGCCTCGGCTCAAGCTGAGAACTTCCGTAAATTGCTGCTGACTATGAGCGATGATATACGGGTGATTTTAATCAAGATCGCAGACCGTCTTCATAATATGAGAACCTTGGGGTCCATGCTTCCCGCCAAGCAATTTAAGATCGCAGGTGAGACTCTTTATCTGTATGCTCCTCTGGCGCATCGTTTGGGACTCTTCTCGATCAAGACGGAACTGGAGGATTTGAGTTTTAAATATGAGCATCCGCAAGAATACGACTTCATCAGCGCCAAGTTGAAGGCGACGGAAGAGAACCGTAACATGTTGTTCGAGCATTTCGCAGCTCCCGTAAACGAGAAACTGAAATTGATGGGACTTCAGTATGAGATGCTTGCCCGTGTGAAATCGGTCTATTCTATTTGGAATAAGATGGAGAGCAAGAACGTCTCTTTCGAGGATATTTATGATATTTATGCAGTCCGTATTATTTTTGATCCGCTTCCCGGTGTGGACGAGAAAAACCAATGTTGGGATATCTATTCGGCTATTACGGATATTTACCGGATTCGTCCCGACCGTATCCGTGATTGGGTGAGCCGTCCGAAAGCGAATGGTTATCAAGCACTTCATTTGACCGTTATGGGACCGGACGGACAATGGGTAGAGATCCAGATCCGTAGCCGCCGTATGGATGATATTGCGGAGAAAGGCTTCGCCGCCCATTGGAAATACAAGGAATCCAACGTGGAAGAGGATACGGAATTGGATAAATGGATACAAACAATTACCGAGATCTTGGAGAGTCCGGACCCGAATGCACTGGATTTCTTGGATACGATCAAACTGAACTTATTTACTTCCGAGATATTTGTTTTCACTCCAAAAGGGGATATAAAGACATTGCCCCAAGGGGCTACCGCCTTGGATTTCGCTTATGCGCTTCACTCCGATATCGGTAATAAATGTATTGGTGCTAAGGTAAACCATCGCTTGGTGCCATTGAGCCATCCGCTTTCCAGTGGAGATCAGGTGGAGGTTTTGACTTCTCGTTCTCAGGAGCCGCAACCGGAGTGGTTGAACTTCGTAACTACCGCTAAGGCTCGTGCAAAGATCGATGCCGTATTAAAGCGTGTCCGTAAAGAGGTCGCTAAGTATGGAGAGATAAAAGTTCTTGATGCTTTCAAGCGTTCGGAACTTGAGGCGAGTACATCCAATCTGGATAAATTAGGCATGTACTTTGGATTCTCGAAACGGGAGGAATTTTTTTATGCGGTAGAGAAGGGGGATGTGGTTTTGCCCGAGAATTTAAAGAAGCTGTTGAAGGAGAAGACGGATAATGTCTTGTTTAAGTATGTGAAACAGGCGTTGGGTGTCGCTTCCAAGAAGGTGAAACAACCCGAAGAGGAGGAAGCCAAGAAAGAGAAGCCTAAATATGATAAGAAAAAGCCTTATTTATTGAAAGAGGAGGCTTTTGAGCGTAATTATGTAATTGCCGAATGTTGTAAGCCGATTCCGGGAGATGACTCTTTAGGTTTTATCAATGACGATGGTAACGTAGTGGTTCACAAACGTTCCTGCCCGATCGCCATGCGCTTGAAAAGTAGCTTTGGCGAACGTATCTTGAATACGGTTTGGAGCAGCCATATGAACGCTTCTTTTGAGGCTACGCTAGAGGTGAAAGGTATCGACTCGATAGGCGTATTAAATACGATCACAAAAACGATCTCTGAGGAATTCAACGTAAATATCATGCGCCTGCTGATCGAGGCGAAAGACGGCGTGTTCGAAGGCAAGATAAAGATGAAAGTTCATGACGTAGAAGATATCCAGAAAATGTGCGTGACTTTGTCGAAGATACAGAATATTAAATCTGTCGGACGTGTAGCGGATTAAGTGTAGCGAAGTATTTCCGCTACACTTTTGTTTTATAAAAGCTTTATCAGCCGATAATCAAATAAGTTATATAAGCTATATAACAAGCAATCAATAGGATTCCCTCCGGTCTGGTGATGGTCCGTTTTTGGAAGAAAAGCCCGAAGATATAAAGCAATACACATGAACCGATCAAGACGCCTAAATCCAGATTGGTAATGCCTTGTATGTTCATCGGCGTGATTGTTGCGCTACAACCTAATACGAGGAATATGTTGAAGAGGTTGGAACCGATAACGTTTCCAATCGCCATCTCCGGGTTTTTCTTTAATGCGGCTACAACGGAAGTCGCTAACTCAGGAAGAGAGGTTCCTCCGGCCACTAAAGTCAAACCGATAATAGATTCGCTGGCACCCAGTCCTCGGGCAATACCGGAAGCTCCGTCTACGAAAAATTGTCCTCCGTAAATCAAACCGGCTAATCCACCAATGATGAATAAACTCGCTTTCCAAATGGGCATTATTTTAATCGTCTCTCCATTTTCCCCTCCATTATGTGCGATTGCGAATGTATAGCCAAGGAAAATGGCGAAGAAACATAATAGTAACATACCGTCACTACTACTGATACTGTTTTGCGACGCACCGTTGATCAAAACGTCATTTGCGCAAATAAATAATACGATTGAGGCAAGCATGCAAAGAGGGATCTCTTTGCTCAATGTACCTTTTGTGACGCTGATCGGTACGATAGCGGCCGTACAGCCGATAATCATCAAGGCGTTAAATATATTGCTTCCTACTACATTACCAATAGCGATATCCGAGCTTCCTTTCAGGGCGGATACGGCACTGACCGTTAATTCCGGTGCGGAAGTCCCAAACGCCACAATAGTTAGCCCGATTACTAAGCTGGAAATATTGAAGCGTTTGGCTACAGAGGCGGCACCATCCGTCAAGGCGTTAGCCCCGACTAGGATTAGTAGTAAACCGCCAATTAGTAATACGATATCCATCATTAATCTTAGAATGGCAAGTCATCGATAGGGTTGGCTGGGCCGAAATCAGGTACGGATGAGGCCGGAGCCGTAGGAGCGGAAGCCGGAGTGAAATTATCCGGAGTTACTCCCATCGGAGCGGCTTGAGGAGCTGCCGCCATCGGACGGTCTACCTTCCATGCGTTTATACTGGTGAACCAGCGGCCTTGATATTCGCGGCTATCAATGTCGAAAGAAACCGTAAGTTCCTCTCCCGGCTGTATAGCCGCTTGTGCGATACGATCGGCACCGAAAATCTGGAAACATACTTTCTTTGGATATTGATCGTGTGTCTCTAATACGTACTCTTGTTTTTTCCATTCGTTTCCGGCTTTGCTGATACCACCTACTTCCGGTAGGACTTGAATAATTTTTCCTGTAATTTCCATGTCTTGTATATTATTTGTTTATGTTTTATTTAATAGGGGACGAAGGTACGGTTTTGTTCTGGTTTTATCAACAGAATAATCATACTTTCGGGGCAAAAGCATCGAATGCGTCTTTCATAGCTAACAGCTCTTCTTTGATCTGTTTCAGGCGGTTTACGATCTCTTCTTGGCGAATCGTTGTCTCTTTATTATCCTTCAGTTTTTGCCGTGCGCCGGCCAAGGTCATCCCTCTCTCTTTTACCAAATGGTAGATGAGGCGTACGGCGTCGATATCCTCCTGCTTATAAAAACGGGTACCTTTGCTCGTCTTCCTTGGATTGATGATATCGAACTCCTTCTCCCAAAAGCGAAGGGTGGACTCGTTCACGTCGAACATCTGCGCCACCTCGCTGATGGAAAAATAGAGTTTGAGATCTTTATTCTTTTTTAGACTCATACTGCTAATGAAGTTTAATCCATAACCTGACCATGATTCTCGGCAATCTGGATCATACGGTCGTATTCCTCAGGTGAGAGATCCATGTAATAGTATTTAGATGGGTTATCATACTTCCCTCGTACGATTACCTCATAATGCAAGTGAGGGCCGGTAGACTTTCCGGTATTTCCAACCTCGCCAATCACCTCTCCACGAGTAACCTTCTGTCCGACACGTTTCTTGAACTTACTCATATGACCATATAAAGTCTGATAGCCGTAGCCATGATCGATAATCAAACAATTTCCGTATCCCTGTTTCCAAGCGGCGAAAGTGACAACGCCATTACCTGTCGCATAGATCTCCGTTCCCACTTTAGCCGAGAAATCCATTCCGGAATGGAAACGGGGTGTGCGGTAAATCGGGTCGATACGTACGCCATAGCCGGAAGCGGTACGACGCAGATCCTTATTGGAAATCGGCTGGATCGCCGGGATACATTTACTTCTCTCTTCTTGGTTCTTTCCTAGGGAGATCAGTTCTTCCAAGGAATTGGATTGGATATATAATTGCTTACGTAGCATATCCATCTTTTGGGTCGTGGAGACAACCAGCTCCGGATTGGACAGGCTCATCAAATGTTCGTAACGATTAGTCCCTCCAAATCCAGCTTTTCGAACGGATTTGGGAATGGACTCAGCTTGGAAGATAGCTCGGTACAGATTTTCGTCACGCTGTTGGATATCATCCAATACGTCCAATGCGTTATTTAAGCGAAGGGAAAGCACTTCGTATTGAGTTTGCAATAGGCGGTTCTCCTTACGTAACTGAGATTCCATCGGAGAGTCCACCAAATGCATCATGACGAAAAAAATGGCTACGCCGAATGCTATTCCAGTGCTTAAATGGCGGAGAACGGTGAACAGCCGGTCTTTGCTAGACGGGTATACACGCTCATAATTGAGAGTGTTCGGATTGTATAAATAGTATGTTTTGCGACTTTTAAAGAGTTTCATCTACATTTTTTGTTATCTGAATGCACGCAAAAATAATAATTTGCAGTACTTTTGCAAATTGTTTTTCAGAATATTAACGAGAACTATATAAATAGATTATGTTGACAGCAAAAGAAATCCGTGAATCCTTCAAGCAATTCTTCGCTTCTAAGGAACACCAGATCGTGCCTTCCGCTCCAATGGTGGTGAAGGGTGACCCCACGTTGATGTTTACGAACGCGGGAATGAATCAGTTTAAAGATATTATCTTGGGCAACGTGCCCCGTAAGTATCCTCGTGTCGCGGACTCTCAGAAATGTCTTCGTGTTAGTGGCAAGCATAACGATTTAGAGGAGGTAGGACATGACACCTATCACCATACGATGTTTGAGATGCTCGGAAACTGGTCGTTCGGAGATTATTTTAAGAAAGAGGCGATCAACTGGGCTTGGGAATACTTGGTAGAGGTATTGAAGTTGAATCCGGAGCGTTTATATGCCACCGTATTTGAGGGAAGCTCCGCTGAAGGCTTAGATCGTGATAACGAAGCTGCTGGTTATTGGGAGCAATATTTACCAAAAGATCATATTCTGAACGGTAACAAGCATGATAACTTCTGGGAAATGGGGGATACGGGCCCTTGCGGTCCCTGTTCCGAGATCCATATCGACCTTCGTTCGGACGAGGAGCGTGCGGCGGTCAGTGGTGCTGATATGGTAAATAAGGATCATCCGCAGGTAATCGAGATCTGGAACCTTGTATTCATGCAATTCAACCGTAAGGCCGATGGCTCTTTGGAACCGCTGCCGGCTAAGGTAATCGATACTGGTATGGGATTCGAGCGTCTGTGTATGGCATTGCAGGGTAAGACCTCAAATTATGATACGGACGTATTCCAACCGATTATCAAAGTAATCGCGGAAATGGCTGGTACGACTTACGGTACGGATAAACAGCAAGACATCGCCATGCGTGTGATCGCCGACCACATCCGAACGATCGCTTTCGCTATCACGGATGGACAGTTGCCTTCCAACGCCAAGGCCGGTTATGTAATCCGTCGTATCTTGCGTCGTGCCGTTCGTTACGGTTATACATTCTTGGATCGCAAGGAAGCGTTTATGTATAAGCTTTTGTCCGTATTGATCGAGACGATGGGTGACGCTTATCCGGAATTGATCGCCCAAAAAAACTTGATCGAGAAGGTTATCAAGGAGGAGGAAGAATCTTTCCTTCGTACCTTGGAAACTGGTATCCGTTTGCTGGATAAGAAAATGGAGGAGACGAAGGCTGCGGGCAAGACGGTCTTGAATGGCGTAGATGCCTTTACATTATATGATACCTACGGATTCCCGTTGGACTTGACGGAATTGATTCTTCGTGAGAACGGCATGGAAGCCGATATCGAGGCCTTCAATAAGGCTATGCAGAAGCAGAAAGAGCGTGCCCGTAACGCCGCCGCTATCGAGACAGGCGACTGGATCACGCTGAAAGAGGGTGAATGTAAGTTCGTGGGTTATGATTTGTTCGAATGCGAGGCAGAGATCTTGCGTTATCGCCAGATCAAACAAAAGAATAAAGTATTATACCAGATCGTTCTGGATCAAACCCCGTTCTATGCGGAAATGGGTGGACAGGTCGGTGATACGGGTTGGTTGATCGCCGACGACGAGAAGATCGACGTGATCGATACGAAACGTGAGAATAACTTGCCGGTTCATTTGGTAGCGAAACTCCCGAAAGATGTGACAGCTACTTTTACTGCGAAGATCAACGAGAAAAAGCGTATCCAGTGTGAGTGTAACCACTCTGCCACGCACCTTTTGCATGAGGCGTTGCGTGAGGTATTAGGTACGCACGTAGAGCAGAAAGGTTCGTATGTTTCGCCTGATTCTTTACGTTTCGACTTCTCTCATTTCCAAAAAGTGACGGACGAGGAAATCCGTAAGGTGGAAATATTGGTTGGAGAGAAGATCCGTGCGAACTTCCCGTTGGAAGAGCATCGCAATATGCCGATCGCCGAAGCAAAGGCGCTAGGGGCTATGGCTTTGTTCGGTGAGAAATATGGCGATGAGGTACGTGTCGTGAAATACGGAAGCTCCGTGGAGCTATGTGGTGGTACGCATATCCCGGCAACCGGTATGATCGGTTCTTTGCACGTGATAGGAGAGAGCTCTATCGCCGCAGGTGTCCGTCGTATAGAGGCGGTTACAGCCGAGGGCGCCGAGCAATTCGTATATGCCCAGCAAGATCTGATCCGTGAGTTGCGTGCGTTGATGAACCATATGCCGAATTTGGCGCAAGCGATGAAAAAGTCTATCGAGGAGAACGCGGAGATGAAGAAACAGATCGAGGATTATATCCGAGAGAAGTCTATGCGATTGAAAGAGGAGATCGTGGCGAAAGCTTCTGAGAGCAACGGTATCAAGGTTATGCAATTTGTAGGCAAGGCAAATGCGGACGCTATGAAGAACGTGGCTTTCCAGATCAAGGCGGAGACAACCGATAGCTTTGTCTTTGTTGCCGGTATCATTGACGATAACAAATGCACGCTCATGCTTATGTTAAGCGATGATTTGGTGAAAGAGGGCTTGCATGCCGGTAAGATCGTAAAAGAGGCCGCTAAGCATATCCAAGGCGGTGGTGGTGGACAACCCCATTTCGCTACGGCCGGCGGTAAGAACATGGAGGGCCTTTCTATTGCCGTTGGCGCTGTGAAAGAGGCTGTAGGAGTACAGTAAAACCGGTTCGGAAGAAATTGACTTTTCTTTCGGACTCAATGATAGATTCTTTCGGATGGAATTCTTATTCAATCCGAAGGAATTTTTTTATGTCGTTTTGATAATCGAAATACATGTTTTACCTTTGTGGTCTAAGGTTTTAAATAAAAAAGATATGTCAGAGCAAAAAGTGGTTATTTGCAAGGACCTGAAATCGGAACTGCAAGATTTTCTCTCCTCTCTAAAATATGATAAGCTGTTCATCCTTACGGATACAAATACAAAAGAGAAATGTTTTCCCTTGGTGGAGGGAGTATCGGCCTTTCAAAAGGCTCCGATTTTTGTGATGGAAACGGGTGATATGAATAAGGGGTTAGCGTCTTTAATCCAGATATGGACTATTTTGTCTAATGAGGGGGCTTCCCGTAACTCGTTGTTAGTGAATTTGGGCGGCGGTATGATTACAGATATGGGTGGTTTTGCCGGCGCTACTTTCAAGCGGGGCATTCGTACGATTAATATCCCTACGACCTTGATGGCGTCCGTTGATGCTGCCGTAGGAGGAAAGACGGGTATTAACTTCAATGGATTGAAGAATGAGATAGGTTCTTTTTATCCCCCTTTGTGTGTATTCATTGATTGTGAGTTTTTGCGTACGTTGGATCGTGATAATATTCTTTCCGGTTATGCGGAGATGATTAAACATGGATTGATTAGTTCGATCGAGAATTATACATCTGTCATGCTTTATGATGTCGACACCATGAATTATTCGTATTTGAATAGTTTGGTGGGTCAATCTGTCGCTGTGAAAGAGCGGATTGTTGCAGAGGACCCGAAAGAGCAAGGTATTCGTAAGGCTTTGAATTTCGGTCATACGATCGGCCACGCTTTCGAGAGCTTGTCTTTTCGGAAAGAGCGTCCGATTTTACATGGTCATGCGGTAGCGGCGGGTATCGTGAGCGAGCTTTACCTCTCACATAAGCTGTGTGGCTTCCCAATGGAGAAATTGAGCCAAGTCATTTATTATATAAAAGAGTATTATCCGGCGTTCTTCTTTGACTGCACGGACTACGATACCTTATACGAGCTAATGACACATGATAAAAAGAATGAGGGCGGTATCATCAACTTCACTTTACTGGGAAATGTGGGAGATGTCCGTATCAACCAATCAGTCACCAAGGAAAAAATCGTGGAGTCTCTTGATTTTTATCGTGAAAGTTTTGGCGTTTAACAGAAAAAGGCTACCTTTGCACCCGTAAAATAAAAAACGGGATGTAGCTCAGCCCGGTTAGAGTACGCGTCTGGGGGGCGTGTGGTCGCTGGTTCGAATCCAGTCATCCCGACAGCTGAGAATAGAGGAGTTATGCTGATGGGCATAACTCCTTTTTTGTTCTCTAACACTTTCCTAAAATAGAACGGTTCTAGTGTATGGTTGATCTTAGGTGATTTGTCTGCCATGTAAATAGTTATTCTGATGACTTTTTGCTTGAAAGAAGCTTCTTGTCGTGACAAGGCCTTTTTGTGAAGCTCTCCAACTAGCGGCTGGAGAGTGGTTATAAATGGTATCATTTCATGCGAAATGCGGTTTTTCAGGTGCGATAGGTGCCGAAAGTCAATGCGACAGGTGCCGTTGGGCGATGCCGATACTGCCGTTGGGCATCGTAAGTAGCTCCGGACTGGATCGTAAGTAGTCGCTAATGGGCATTCTAGTACTGTTATAACCCTATTGTAACCCTATTGAATCCCCAAAATATCGGATGAGATATGAATTACGGTGAATTAATTTCGCTAGAATAAAAGGCATTTTTTTGATAGTTGTTTATCAGACAGTGGTTTGCTGTTTTTTTCTTCCGAATTTGGGAATAAACCGTGCTTATGTCCGGAAAAAACGACTCTCCGGAAGTTAAGTTTACAAAATGTCATTTTGTCAAATCTAGGAAATCCGCATCCCGGCTTATCGTGCGGGTTGATCGGACTTTAGCCAATGCTTTGCTTGCTTACGGATATGATCCAATTTCAGCGAATGCTGTACCCCCAATCCACAGGACTTGCTATAGAAGAAATCAAGAAGATTTGAGAAGGCTTCCTATACAGGGATAACCTTAGTATTAAGGAAAAAGGGGCTGTTTTAAGGTTCAAAGAACACTAGAAACAGCCCCTTGTCTATGCTTACTTATTATTCTCGATCCACTTGCGAGCGTTCACGAACGCCTCGATCCATGGAGTAACCTCGTCGTTCTCCTTACGGTCGGCGGGGTAATAACCGCACTGCCAAGGGAAGATCGCACGTTCGGGGTGAGGCATCATGGCTAAATGGCGGCCGTCTTTTGAGCAAACACCAGCAACGGACCAAGGCGAACCGTTCGGGTTGGCGGGATAACCATCGTAGTTGTATTTAGCAATGATGTTGTACTCCTTCTCCTCATATGGGAACTCGAACTTACCTTCACCATGAGCTACCCATACACCCAACTTCGTGCCGCTCAAGGAACCGAACATTACGGAGTTGTTTTTCGGGATCTCCAAGCTAACGAAGTTAGATTCGAACTTATGGGAATCATTGTGAACCATCTTATGCTTTTTCTCGTGCTCCGGATAAACCAAGCCTAACTCGGCCATCAACTGGCAACCGTTACAGATACCCATGCTCAACGTATCTTTGCGTGCGTAATAGTTGTCGATCGCTTTCTTGGCTTTCTCGTTATACAAGAAACCACCGGCCCAGCCCTTGGCGGAACCTAATACGTCGGAGTTGGAAAAACCACCGCAGAATACGATGAAGTTTACATCCTCCAAAGTCTCACGGCCGCTAGCCAAGTCCGTCATATGGACATCCTTCACGTCGAAACCAGCCAGATACAAGGCATAAGCTGTCTCACGTTCGCATTGCGTACCTTTCTCACGGATTACCGCGGCCTTGATGCCGTTCGGAGTACGGCGTTCCGCTGAGAGTCCATAAGAAGAAAGTTTTCCGGTAAAGTCCTTATGGAACTTGTACTGTACGGGCTGCATCTTATAATTCTCGAAACGGTTTCCGGCACAAACGCTTCCGCTCTGCTTTACATCTAGCTTATAAGAAGACTCGTACCATACGTCACGCATATAGTCGATACCGAAGTGATATTGGATACCGTCTTTCGCTACCAATACATGGCGCTCGTCGGTCGGTTTGGCGATGATGGCGAAACCTACGCCTGCCTCTTCCATCAACTTCTCGAATGTCTTCTTGTCCTTTACCTGAACCAAAATACCCGGATTCTCGGCAAATAGCACCTTCACGATATCGCTTTCGGGGATCTTATCCAAGTTGACATCCAAACCACCTTCTACGTTGGCGAAGCACATCTCCAACAGGGCAGTGATCATACCTCCCGCAGAGATATCGTGTCCGGCAAGGATGAGTTTCTTTTCGATCGCGTCTTGTACTGCGTTGAAAGCATCACGGAAATATTCCGGATCTTTCACGGTCGGAACCTCGTTACCCAGCTTGTTCAAAGCTTGAGCGAAAGCGGAACCACCCAACTTCAGGGTATCGAAAGAGAAGTCTATATAATAAATGTATGTATTCTTGTCTTGAGCTATTACCGGAGAGACGATTTTCTTGATATCGCTAACCTCTGCGCCTGCGGAGATAATTACCGTACCCGGGGCGATCACCTTATCATCACCGTATTTCTGTGTCATGGATAAAGAGTCCTTACCGGTCGGGATATTAATACCTAAGCTGCAAGCGAAATCGGATGCGGCTTGTACGGCCGTGTATAGACGGGCGTCCTCACCTTCGTTGCGGCACGGCCACATCCAGTTGGCACTTAAGGATACGCTCTCCAACTTATCTGTCAGCGGAGCGAATACGATATTGGTCAATGACTCGGCGATTGCCATAACGGAACCGGCGGCTGGATCAACCATGGCCACCTGAGGAGCATGACCGATAGAAGTAGCGATACCTGCTTTCCCGCGGTAATCCAACGCTACGGCACCTAAGTCGCTCAACGGTAATTGTAATTCACCCTGACATTGCTGACGGGCGATCTTACCAGTTACGGAACGGTCTACTTTATTTGTTAACCAATCCTTGCAGGCTACAGCCTCCAATTGAAGCACGTTCTCCAAATAATGGTGAAGTTCGGATTCTTTATAAACAACCGGTTGATAAGATTCAGTGACCGTATGGTCTGTCATAACCGTTCTAGGCGGTTTACCGAACATATATTCCAGCTTGATATCGATAGGTTTCACACCATCCGCTTGCTCGAAGACGAACTTCATGTCGTTAGTAGTCTCGCCTACCACATACATCGGGGCACGTTCACGATCCGCAATACGTTTTACACGGGCTACATCTTCTTCTTTCATCAATAAGCCCATGCGCTCTTGGCTCTCGTTCCCTACGATCTCTTTCGCCGAAAGAGTCGGGTCGCCGATTGGTAATTTGCTCATGTCGATGTGTCCGCCGGTAGCCTCCACCAACTCAGATAAGCAGTTGAGGTGTCCACCTGCGCCATGGTCGTGGATAGAGACGATCGGGTTCTCATCAGACTCGGCAATTGCACGGATCACGTTGGCCGCACGTTTCTGCATCTCCGGGTTGGCACGCTGTACGGCGTTCAGCTCGATACCGCTCGTGTATTGTCCTGTGTTTACGGAAGAGACGGCTCCACCGCCCATACCGATACGATAGTTATCGCCACCGATCACAACCACTTTCTCGCCCGGTTGCGGATCTCCTTTTAAGCCGTCGCGCATATTTGCGAAGCCTACACCGCCGGCAAGCATGATCACTTTGTCATAAGCGTATTTCTTATCGTTCTCCGTGTGCTCGAAAGTCAATAAAGAACCACAGATAAGTGGCTGGCCAAATTTATTACCGAAATCGGAAGCACCGTTGGATGCCTTGATCAAGATCTGCTCCGGAGTCTGGTATAACCAAGGACGGGGGTCTAGGATTTTCTCCCATTTGCGAGCGCCTTCCGTACGAGGGTAAGAAGTCATATAGACAGCTGTTCCCGCTATCGGCAAGGATGCCTTACCTCCGCCCAGACGGTCACGGATCTCGCCTCCTGTTCCAGTAGCGGCACCGTTGAACGGCTCAACGGTTGTCGGGAAGTTATGCGTCTCGGCTTTCAAGGAGATAACCGTCTTGATATCTTTTACGGCGAAGAAATCGGGTTTGTCACCGGAAAGGGGAGCGAATTGCTCTACCATCGGTCCTTCATTGAACGCTACGTTATCTTTATAAGCGGAAACCAATTTATTAGGGTTCTCGGCGGAAGTTTTCTTAATCAAGTTGAACAAGGAACTTTCTTTTTCCTCACCATCGATGACGAATACGCCTCCAAATATTTTATGGCGGCAGTGTTCCGAGTTTACTTGAGAGAAACCGAACACCTCGCTATCTGTCAATTTACGTCCTAACTTTTGGCTTACTTCGTTCAGGTAAACGATCTCCTCTTGGCTTAATGCTAAGCCCTCTTGTTGGTTATACACTTCCAAATCCTCAATATAGACAATAGGATCTGGTTTTTTACTGATCGTGAAGATCTCCTGATTCAGACCATTGTAGATACGTTGCAACATCGGATCGTGATTTGCGTCGCCAGAAGAAACAGGAAAATATTCCTCAATACGGGAAATACCGGTCAAACCCATGTTTTGGGTAATTTCAACGGCGTTCGTACTCCACGGGGTAATCATTTCCCGGCGTGGTCCTACGTACCAGCCTTCCAATGTTTCTGATTGAACAGGAGTCGCCTCGCTAAACAACCAAACCAGTTTTTGAGTGTCTTCAGGTGAGAAAGCGTGTGCGGCCTCTACAGCCAGCACCGTCTTTGTTGAAGATTGAAAGAATAGAATCATATCGTTGATTTATTAGTATTTATCACGAAATAACGAAAAAGCCTCTTTTAGAGAGTGCAAAGATAATGATTTCCCGTGAATTATTATGTCAATACGTTTTAAAAGAAAGGGGGTGTGGCAAAAGTAAAATGAGCACACTTAGAAGTTGCAACTTGTAATTATAAGGCCCAAAAAGAGCCGTATCATTACTTAAAACAAGTTTGATACGGCTCTTTATCTTTTATTATATAGGAGAATCAAATTCCAAATCAGAAGTTCATCTTATCTAAAATTGAGTTCAGACACACCCTATAAATTATGTGTGAATAGAGTGATCTATTTTGACCTTTATAGGCTTTTCGGAGGATATAATGCGTTCCACCACTCCGGTTGATCTTTCAACCACTTAGCGAACCATGCGTAAATTGTGTTATTCCACAAGATACGTTTGTCGTAATCCAGTATATGGTGGTTCTCTCCTTCTACCTGGACAAACGCTGTAGGCTTGCCTAATAATTTTAATGCGGTAAACATCTGGATGCTTTCTCCAATCGGAACGTTCGTGTCTGCGGTTCCATGTAAGAACAAGATCGGGGTATTGATCTTGTCTGCGTTAAACAGCGGACTTTGTAAAGTGTACATATCCCGGGCATTCCATGGATAACTGTTAGCGCTAGCCAACGAGCTGTATGAATATCCCCAGTAACCTTCTCCCCAATAGCTGGTGATGTCGCTGATTCCCGCATGAGACATGGCCGCTGCGAATATATCTGTTTTTGTTTGTAGGTATTGAGTCATGAAACCTCCGTATGAAGCCCCCATGCAACCGATTTTCTTTGTGTTGACAAAAGGATGCGCCTCACAGAACTTTTTCGTGCCTTCGATGATCTCGTCAGCGGTAAGTTTACCCCATGCGTTGACATGGCGTGCGGAGAACTCTTGACCGAACCCAGTCGCTCCACTAGGCTGTATGATGTAGACGATGTACCCTAAGCCGGCGTATACATGCGAAGGATAACGGCTTTCCATCACCCGGGCCGTAGGGGTTGTTCCTCCGTAATAATTCACGATCATCGGATATTTCTTAGTTGCGTCAAAATGAGGAGGGAGATAGAAGCGGCCGTAAATCGTATCCCCTTGGGCAGAGACGAAATTCCAATCTTGCACTTCTCCTAAAGTGACGTCTCTCAATATCTCTTTGGATAAATCGATCAAACAGGAAGAGGCGTCGTTTTTCAAGTTATAGGTATAAAGCCTTTGGGAATTGGATGCGCTTAATCCGAAATACACCATTTCGGAAGCTTGATTGGCGATGGAGTAACCGGAGATGACATCTTCCTTGGCTTGAAGTTGCTTAATCTTTCCGCTAGAAGGGTTTATGCTATACAGGCGAACACGATCCTTGTCTTTCGCCGTGATATAGATTTGTTTATCGAGGGCGTTCCACTCGTAAGAATCGATAGATGGGTTAAAATCTTTCGTAAGCGGTTTTATGCTTTTATCCACTATGTTGTATAGGAATAATTGCCCGTCGCTCGTATTCGATGTCTGTCCTTCTTTGATTTTTAATCCGATACCAACGAATGCCTCTCCGGACGCATCAATGAGTAATTGGGTTGCATCCGGGGAGAAAACGGCGCGGCTTACGAATTTCTCACCTTTTATAAGAGTGTCCACATGCATGGTTCGCAGGTCCATCCTATATATGTATGTACGGGAGAAAGGGCGTTCAGTTAAATTCGGTTCCCTGCGACTGAATAGCAGATAGTGGCCGTCTTGCGATACATCGTTGATGTAAGTAGATGTATGCCCATAGGTGAGCCGTTGGAACAATCCGGTCCGCAGGTCATATTTATGGATAAACATGCGGTTTCTCCATCCTGGTTGGCGATCATCCGGCACCAGTATCTCTTGGATCTCTTTTCGTTCTTGTGGTCCTTTCTCCCGTATGGTGAACAATAGATAGTCTTCGGTGGGCCCAAAGCTGAAAGAGCCTTCAGGCAATTGGCAGGCAAGGATGTTTTCCTTTTTACTGGCAGGGTCTAAAGTCACCAATTCCATGCCTTTCATCCCTTTCCGGGTGTAATAAGCCAGATTGCTTTTAGGCATCCAGCGTAAGCTCTGTCCGTTCTCAACCAATACGGAACCGGTAGCCTTGTCTAGTATTTGGGTAAATGAGGACTGCTTTCCATCGGGATAGGTCTCTTGATAGGAGGCGATAATGAATTTTCCATTCGGGGACAGGCTAGCGGATTGGATGCGTTTACCATCAAATACATCACTTAATGTATAACGTTTCTCCGGATTGACGGTCGCGGTTACCACCGCATCTTTTTCCGGATTGAATGAGGCTTTTAAGGCATTCTCTTTGTGGCTTCCAGATAAATATTTGATCACGATTTCATAGCGTCGCGGCTCCAAGGTCAACGAGGCTTCCCCCTTGGTTAGTTTTATGGGTTGTCCATCCACGTAGACTTCCGAGACCTCTGGGCCGTTGATGGCCAAGGTGCCTTTTGTATAGCGATCACTATTCAGGTAGAAGGAAACCAAATGCAGCGCATAGGAAGAGGCCGAGGTTGGCAAGGCTAGCTCTCCGGAAGACGCCGCTTCAAGGGTTTGTCCGCTTTGGGAAAGGTTGCGGAAAGGGACGGTCGTGTTCAATAGTTCTTTGTCAGAGAATCTCTTACTGTTTACATCCAGGCTATCTGCCAAGAAGGGCTTCTTCACCTCGTAAGGGCCGGCGTAATTGTAATGTCGCACGACAACCTCATCCGCCCATAGCGAGCAACAGGAGCATAGGGCTGAAAGAATTAAGATGTTTTTGTTTATCATGATATTTGTTATTTAGTATAAGATAGTAAGAAAGCGAGAGGGCGGGTATCTTCCTGCCATCTCGCTGTATCATTATCTTATAAGATTTCGATCTCATCCACGAACAGGAACGCCGGGCTTCCGGCGCCACCGTGCCATTGGGGTAGTTTGCCGCTGTTGATGATAACCTCCACGTAGCGGGCCTTTACCGGGGCGAAGGATATCTCTTGGGGATATAAACCGTCCTTGTCGTTTTGGGCTAGCTCCGGGATTTTCTTGGAAGCTACTTCCTTGAAATTCTTGCCATCGTCGGAAACTTTTACGGTTACGGCGTCGGCACCCATGATCCAGTCGCCTTTTACCACATTCGTATTGAAAGCTACCTTTTCGATCTCTGTCGGCTCCTTGAGGTCGATCGTAGCGTCAAGATCCTTGCCTTGGAAGCCTAGCCAGTGGCCGGTCTTGTAATTACTACCTCCGCGTAAGCCGTCTACCAGCACCTGAGCCCCTTTGAAAACGTATCCTCTGCTGGGTTGCTCTTTCAAGGTAATGGGTTTCATCGTTGCTTTGTTGAAAAAGATCTCCTCTGAGAAGATGCGGCTCATTCCGTTCGGACGGACAACGATCGCTTTGAATTCGCAATCTTGGTCGATCTGTACCGGGCCTTCGTACCTGATGCTGGCGATCGTAGGATCGCTACCGTCTACCGTATAATAGATATCTCCTTCACCCAGCTTCGTCAAGGCTATGTCGAGTGTTCCGTTCTCCGTATTGGTGGTCAGGGAGGCGTTAATATCGAAGATATGCTTTCCGTAATTATATCCTAGGCGGTCGTAAAGTTGTGTCATGCGGGCCACACGGGGCAGGAACGTCTGATAATCTTTCTTGGACGGATCGCTCCACTGGATATCGGCTACGGCGTCTATACGGGGCATGATCATATATTCCACCTGTGAGAAGGTCGGGATATATTCCGTCCAGAGGTTGGCCTGCGCCCCGATCACGTACTTCTGCTCTTCAGGAGAGATACCGGCTGTCGGCTCAAAAGAATATACTTTCTCTAACGGCAAGTAACCTCCGATAGCGTCGGGTTCAAGATCCGTATCCGCGGATTGATAATAATCCAGATATACATATGTATTGGGAGTCATGACCACGTTATGCTTTTGCTTGGCAGCCTCGATGCCGCCGCCCATGCCGCGCCAGCTCATTACCGTGGCGTTCGGGGCCAAGCCTCCTTCCAGGATCTCGTCCCAGCCGATGATATGGCGTCCTTTACTCTCCACGAATTTCTCCATGCGGGAGATCACGTAGCTTTGCAAGTATTCCTCGGCGGAATGTTTCTTATCCCCCTTGATACCTTCCGCCTTGATGCGGGCCTGGCATTTCGGGCATGTCTTCCAACGTACCTTCGGGCATTCATCGCCACCTACATGGATATATTCGGAGGGGAAAAGATCGATAACCTCGCTCAATACGTCTTCCAGGAACTGCATGGATTTCTCGTTTCCGGCGCAGATCACGTCGTCGGACACACCCCATTGGCCCCATACGTCATACGGCCCCCCCGTACATCCCAGTTCCGGGTAAGTGGCCAATGCCGCCAATTGATGTCCCGGCATATCGATTTCCGGGATAATCGTGATATGGCGTTCGGCGGCATAATTGATGACATCGCGGATCTGGTCTTGCGTATAGAAGCCTCCGTATTCTTTTCCGTCATACTTTCCGGAGTTGTGGCCAATCACGGTTTCCTTACGTTTAGATCCGGTCTGTGTCAATTCCGGATATTTCTTGATCTCGATACGCCAACCTTGGTCATCGGACAGATGCCAGTGGAACGTATTTTGGTTGTGCAAGGCAAGGATATCGAGATACGTTTTTACCGAATCCACCGGGAAGAAATGGCGGCTGACATCCAGCATCATGCCTCTATAGGCAAAACGGGGGTAATCGTTGATGGTTGCCGCGGGTAATTCTACGTTCATCCCCTGGGCCGTGGCCGGGATCGATTTACGTAATGTCTGGATACCATAGAATACGCCGGCGTCCGTGCTTCCCGCGATCCGTACCCCGTTATCGCTGACGCTCAATTGGTATCCTTCCGGATTCTGGATGCTTTGGTCGATAACGAGGCTGATCCCCTTACCGGGCTGGCCGGTAGCGGTTGCTAATTCATAGCCCGTGATTTCCTTGATATAAGAAGCGAGGAACTGGGCGTTCTTCTTCATCTTATCATTGCCCTCCGGATAAGATATCTTCGTGGATGGACTCAGGACGAAAGGGTTTCCGTTCGTCAATGTTACTTCTTGTGGCAAAGGCACTACTTCGTAATCTCCTTTTACGGCCTTACCACCGGAGCAAGCGGTCATTCCCGCGCAAAATGTCAGGACGAGCGCTAGTTTGCTTAGGCTGTTCATGTGTTTAGAGTTTAGAATGTAAAACAATAATTGATTCAGTATCACCGCCCAAAGATAAAAAGAATTAGCCGTTTTATCTAATGCTTTTACATTTTTGTGTTCTTAAGGGGTATTTCTTTGTCTTTTTTGTAATAGGTATTCACGCGTTTTACGGTCGTGCAGCGGATGTAAGCGTCATGGCAGTAGATGAGTGCTTGCCCTTTCTCGGCGGCTTCGGCAAGCATGCGCAGTTTCTCGTCGTATGACGTGACCGGATACGTATCGTAAGCTGAGATCCATTCCGGGGATACGCTGGCCGCGAGGGGGATGACATCCCCGGCGAAGACAAAGGTCCGCTCCTCCGTATGGATATAGGGAACAATTTGTCCCGGAGTGTGCCCATCATACAAGCGTAGCTCTATAGCGGGGCAAATCGATGTGCCGGCATCTAGCAACCGTAAGGAATTGGCGTCCGCCGCGGCTTGCATATTCTCGATGAAATAGGAATCTTTCTCCAAGGCGTTCGGATGAAGGAAATTCTCCCATTGCCTGCGGCTTACCCAATGGGTCGCGTTAGGGAATGAGAGCGATAGATGCCCGGTGGATTCATCCCTTCGCGTGGTATAACCACAATGATCGAAATGGAGATGGGTGAGGACGACATCCGTGACCGTCTCCGGTAGGATTCCCAGCTTGCGCAGTTCCTCGCCGAGGTCTACCAAGTTGAAGAAGCGGTAATAACCTAGTTGTTTCAGGTGTTTGTTTCCCGCTCCGTTATCTACCAGGACGACGCGTCCGTCATCCGTCCTTATGACAAGGCTACGCATGGCCATCACGCAAGCGTTTGTCTCGTCGCTCGGATAGCGACGGCTCCAGGCGCTTTTGGGAATGGCCCCGAACATGGCGCCCCCGTCGGCGTAGAAGTAGCCGGTGTCTATTATCTGTAGGATCATCAGGGTTTATACCAATACGTTTCCCCCCATGTCATCAGGCAATTCGGCCGGGCGATATTCTCCAGCTTCATGAATGAGGCCCAATACGATTCGCGATGATCGATCGTATGGCCTAGCTCGTTCTCATGCCCCGTGATCACGAGCTTGGGGCCGAATCCTTCTATGGCGTCCGACATGCGGTTCGCCCAGCAGTTTATCAGCAATACGTCCAGGGCCGGGATTTTTGTCTTTACGTTGAGCAGCCATTCCAGGTCTTCCTCGCTATATTGGTCGCCCGTCTGCGCGAAGGTGAGGCCCTCGGGGGTGGTCACGACATGTATGTTGTTTATCAGCTCGCTTTGATGACCTGGTAATATTTTCACACGCAGTTTGCCTCCATCGACCTCGAATTCCCTGTCTATTATCTGTTCCGAACGGATGTGAGTCACCTGTTTGTTTTCCTTCAGGCTATTCGCTGGGGCGACTACCTGCTTACCCCTGTCCGTAAACATTTTCACGACCTCCGGGTCTATATGGTCCGGATGGTTGTGGGAAAGGAACATGATGTCGCACCGTGCGACAAGGGCCTGCATCATCTCGTCGGAGATCAGGGTAGCGGAATTTCCCATGCTTCTCCCGCGGTATAAGTCGAAGGCTACCGTGACGCTTTTCGTCTTCACGATAAAGCCGTCATTGTAAAGTTTATATATTTTCATGCCTGTCTCCGGCGGGTTGCGCATGTCTTCCAGCACCCCTTTCACGCGGGATTCCATGAAGCGGGCGACGGTCTCGCTCCCATCTAGCCGGGTATCGTGGAATATGCCGTCCAGCAGTTGCAGGGCCGCCTTGCGGGCCGATGCCGGTTTACTTGAGGAAGGTGGATTCTCTCTCAGGAGCGTGTTGACCAGTTGGAAGGATTTTTCGGTTTGATTGATCAGATAGGCTTCCTGCTTCCCCCAAAAGGGTGCCGTCTTGTCTTGTTCTCGTGATGATAGTTCTTTTTTCAGCGCGAGCGTGTTTCCCATGTCCTCCAGCTCGTATATATGGGCCCTCTCGGACCCGGAGGGAGAGTTCGGGCCGTGGAAAGTGATGTATAGCCTCCCGTCGAAAGATTTGAAGATCATGCCATGTCCTCCGTTCTTGTTAAACAGAGGGGTCTCTTGCTGTTTCCATGGGCCGGTTACCTTGCCGGTTACCGATTCTGCGATGCCGATCGCGTATTCCGAATCCATGAAGCTGGACCAGATCATGAGCAACTTGCCCGTCTTGGTCCGGTAAAGGAAGCAGCCGTCCGTCACGAAGGAAGTCGGCAGAGGCGCGGGGTGCGTCGAGCCGGTAGACCAAGGCGCGGCGGAAGCGTGGAATAGCGTGAGGGAATTGCCCCGGGGCGCTGAGAGGTCGTCGGCGAGCCTGACCAATTCCATGCTGCCATCCGCGATCTGTACCCATTCATGGCAATAGATCATGTACGGCACGCCGTCCTCTACCCAAAGCGTACCGTCGAGCGCCATGCGGCTCATCGGCGTATGCGGCGTCGAGCCGAAGGGTTGGAACGGGCCCTCGGGAGAGTCGGAATGGAAGATCTGCGTGCCCCGGAATGTATAATCCACCCATCCGGGCTGGCTTTTTTTCCATTTTATATCGCTGTTCAAGGTGGCGAAAAGATAATATTTGCCGTTATGGTGGTGAACCTCGGGCGCCCATACGTCTCCGGTGATCCAGTTTCCCTCCGGAACGGTAAATACCCGTAACGGGCCCTCCCAGTTTACCAGATCCTTGCTCTTGAAAGCTTCTACGCCTCCCGTGGACTCCCCTTTGTCGTTCTTGACGCTCGCGGAGCGGTACATGTAATAAGTGCCGGTTTTCGCGTCGGGCAGGATATAGGGATCGCGGATATGGATGTCGGCGATGTTTCGTACTTGTGGCTGGGCTTGCGCGAACTGAACGAAGAACGCTACTGCCCAAAAGATCCATGCGAGGTGGTGGTGTCGTGTATTCATCTTGTATATGTTTCTATGGTTATTCCTTCGAGTGATTGCCATGCGCGAATATACGTTTTTTTTCGTACTCCGGTTGGATCGCGGCGCCACATCCTTCCGGCAACGCGTTTTTTTCTCGTGTTAAATCATTTTTAACAAATAAGGCCGGGGATGGGCCGGAGTGTTAACATTCTGGCTCCACTCCAAATCCACTCCAAATCCACTCCTAGGAACGAGGGCAGAACGAAGGCAGAACGAAGGCAGAACGAGAGCAGGGCGAAGGCAGAGCGAAGGTACCATTGGGCAAAGGCAGCGCTTTTCGTGTTAAAGCGGTTGAGTAATTTTACGGATTATTAATAGGATTTCGATGAACCGTTTTCCCGCCTGCCGGGGCGGTGAGCAATCCGGGCCTCCCGATTGTCGCGAGGGGGCGCCCGGGGTATGGGAGAGGGCTTCTGTGCGAGGTTTTTTGGTAGGGTCGGAGAAAAACGGCTAGTCTAAACGATCGTTTAAACTAGTCGTTTTTCGCGCTGAGGCACGCTGTTTCTTAACATTTTAATTTATAGTCTGATACGCCATTTAATCGCTTGATGTTAAAATATATGGACTAAAAAGATGTTTAGGTGAATATTGTATAATTAAAAGAAATGATTACCTTCGCGAACGACTAGTTTAAACGATGGTTTAAACCCGTCATTTCCAGGGAAAACACTGAGAATATTATATAAAGGAGAAATATCACGTGTTTGATTTTTTTGTTAATCTCAATTAATTGTAACCATTAAAGAAAATGGAGAAAAGTAGTAAGACGAGCAAACTTTTATGTTTAGGTTTGCTTAAACCAAGTGTTATGTTGCTTACCACGGGATTCCTGTCTATGGCCTTTAGCCCGGCCTTGGCTTCGGTTGAGCCGGTTGTGGATCTCGGCCCGAAGATGGAATCGGTAACCCAGAAAGGTAAGACAATCACGGTTAAGGTTTCAGATTCTATGGGCGAGCTGATCGGTGCGAACGTGCTGGTCAAGGGAACGACCATTGGTAACGTTACGGACATGAGCGGAGTAGTCATATTGCAAGACGTGCCGGAAGGAGCTATCCTCGAGGTGTCTTATATCGGCTACGTTACGAAAGAGGTGCCGGTAGGCGGTAGCAGCCTGGTCAGCGTGACCTTGGAGGAGGACTCGCAGAAACTGGACGAGGTAGTCGTGGTAGGTTACGGCTCAATGGACAAGAAGCAAGTGACGAGCGCCATCACCTCTATCAAGGCGGACGACTTGATGGTCGGCGTGAGCGGATCGGATATCTCTACGGCCTTGCAAGGAAAGATCGGCGGTTTGGTGATGAACAACTTGGGTAGCGCCAACGGAGCGACTTCCTTCCAGCTGCGCGGTATGACATCCATCAACTCCGGTAAGTCTCCCTTGATCGTTATCGACGGTTTCCCCGGCGGCGATATCCGCTCGCTTACGCAAGAGGATATCAAGTCTATCGACGTATTGAAGGACGGTTCAGCCGGCGCTATCTACGGTACGCGTGCCGCTTCCGGTGTGATCTTGATCACCACGAAGAGCGGATCGAACACGGACGGCAAGGTGAAACTGACGTATAGCACGGAACTTACGAAGAAGCAGAACTATAACGCCCCCGAGATGCTGAGCGGACGCGAGTACGCTGAGTACGGTATCGGTACGGACTACGGATCGGACGTGAACTGGTGGGACGAGATGATCAACAAGAACAACTTCTCGCAGAAGCACCACCTGGCCTTGGAGCTGGGTACCGAGAAGGCGCAGGTCTATACCTCTTTCTTCTACGAGAAAAACGAGGGTATCGCCATCAACGATAGCCGTCAGGACTTTGGCGGACGTATCAACGCCAGCTTTAAGCTCTTCGACGATTGGTTGGAGGTACGTCCCGCGGTAGATTACCGCCAGGCGGCCCGTAACAATAAGTTCCCGAACTTCCAGCAGGCCATGCGTAACAATCCCACCCGCTCTCCTTACGACGCGGACAGCGAGACGGGATACAACGTCTGGACGAACGAGTCCTTGGACTACAACGTGGTGGCAGACTCTTACCTGCGCGACTACTACGGCCTCGACAAGTGGTTTAAGCCGGAAGTTACCTTGAAGCTGAACATCAAGCCCGTGCCCGGCCTCTCCTTCCAGCAGATACTGGGATACGAGAACCGTCAGTGGGAGAATCATACGTATAACCCGAGCACGCACCGCGAGGAGATCGAGGAATCTCGCAAGGGAGCCGCTTACCTGGGCTTCAGCAAGACCGAGAACCTTACCTCCGAGGGTTATTTCACTTACCTGAAAGAGTTCAAGGGCGGGCATAGCATTAACGCCACGGCCGGTTACTCTTACTTCGAGAAGAACGGCGAGGGCTTCAATATGACCAACTATAACTTCTCCGTAGACGGTATCAAGTACTGGGACATGAACCAAGGCTCCTTCCTACGCGACGGAAAGGCGGCCATGAGCTCCAGCAAGGACATTTCCGAGAAGCTCTTCTCCGTGTTCGGCCGTGTGAACTACTCGTATAACGACAAGTATATGGCCTCGGCATCTATCCGCCACGAGGGATCCTCGAAGTTCGCCGCCGATAACCGTTGGGCTAACTTCTGGTCCGTGACGGCCGGTTGGCGTATCTCCAACGAGGAGTTCATGAAGGAGATCGATTGGCTCCAGGACTTGAAGGTCCGTTTCGGTTATGGTGTGACGGGTAACAATGATTTCGACGCTTCCTATATGGCTAACCTGTTGGGTTCCGACACGAACTGGATGTTGCCGAACGGTGTCTGGGCTTATTCCTACGGAAAGACACAGAACGTGAACGCCAACCTCGGTTGGGAGCAGAAGAAAGAATGGGACTTGGGTGTGGACTACTCCTTCTTCGAGGGACGCCTGTACGGTAAGTTCGACTACTATCGCCGCAAGATCGATAACCTGCTCTATAGCGTGAAGGTGCCGCAGCCGCCTTATACGATCGGTACTCAGTATCAGAACATCGGCTCGATGGAGAGCAAGGGATGGGAGTTCGAGGTTGGTGGCGATATCATCCGCACGAAGGACTTTACTTGGACCTCGAATATCAATATGAGCCATAACACCGGCAAGATCCTTACGTTGTGGGGAAATAACACGTATTACAATGGCAACGGGTTCGTGGCGCCGGGAACACCGGGTGACGCCGCCCGCATGGAAGAGGGATCTACGATCGGCTCTTTCTTCTTGTGGAAATTCGCCGGTTTCGACGATGACGGTAATTTCTTGCTTTACAACAAGGACGGCGAGGTGATACCGGCGGCCGACAAGACGGAGAATGATAAGCAGTACATGGGCAACTATACGCCCAAACTGATCTTGGCATGGAACAATACCTTGTCTTACAAGAACTTCGACCTGGGTATCAACATGCGTAGCTGGATCGACTTCGATGTGTATAACACGATCAATATGTATTACGGCATACAGGGAAGAGGTAACACGAATGTCTTGAAGGATGCCTATGGCAAGTTTAACCACATCAAGGGAGAGAAACAAATTTGCGACTATTATCTGGAGGATGGTACCTTCTTGAAGATCGATGCGATCACGTTGGGATATACGCTCCCGATGAAGAAGTATACCAATAACTTGATAGATCGTATCCGTATCTACGCCACGGTAGGTAACGTATGCACGATAACCGGCTATAGCGGTATGAATCCGGAGGTAAAGATCGATGGCTGGGACAAGGGTACGGAGAAGTTCTGGGACGTGGAGTATTTCTATCCGTTGACGCGTACGTATACGCTAGGCTTGCAGTTTAATTTCTAATTCAGTTGTCTAAAAATGAAAAATATATTTAAATCACTATTGATGGGTGTGGCTTGCCTCGCGGCGGCTACCTCTTGTAACGTAGACCCGGAGTTCTACTCACAGGTCGTACCGGAAACGTTCTATAGTTCGCAGGAGGCTGTTTGGCAACGTTTCAATCGTTCTTTCACGCACTGGCGTTGGTACTTGGGGCAAGATGACCCTCGCTGGGCTTTGCAGGAGCTGGGTACGGATGAATATGTGTTGCCGACACGCGGAAGCGACTGGTTCGACGGTGCTAACTATCAGAAGTTCCATCACCATGAGTATACGGAAGACATGACGCGTATCGAGGCTGGATGGACTAACTTCGCCATGGGCGTGGCATTGGCTTGGGATGCGGTGGAAGACCTGAGCGAGGTGGATTTCGACAAGCTGGGCTTCGAGCCGGGTACGAAGGAATCCATGATCGCGCAGCAGACTGCCCTGGCCGCTTCCCTTTACCTGGATGGCTTGGACTTCTTCGGCGGCGTGGCCTTGTACACCACGACCAAGAGCGAGGTGAGAGGGCGCTCTACCGACGTGGAGACTTTCCACTTCATCGACTCCTTGCTGGACGTGGCTATCCCTAACTTGCCGATCAAGACGGAGATGGGCAAGATGGAGACCGGCGCTATCAATCGTGCCGCGGGAGCCATGACCAAGGCTCGCCTGTATTTCAACGCGAAGTCTTATATCGGCAAGGAAATGTACGCCGAGGCCGCCCAGATCTGCCAGGATATTCTGGATGGCAAGTATGGCGCGTACGAGCTGGATGCCGACTGGACTACCACGTTCGGCTTCAGCAACGAGTTCAGCCATGAGATCATCTGGTCTGTCCCTTCCCAGAACTCCCAGACGGAGACGAATGGCGGCTTTTGGGAATGGCAGGTGCCTTACAACTACAAGAACTACTTGGGTGGATTGGAAGGTTCCGGCTCTACTAACGGTATCGGTCTGACTCCGGGCTTGGATCCGACCGGCAAGCCTTATACGTATAAGTTGGGTAGCCCTTATCGGAAGTTCCACGACAAGGATATCCGTAAGCAACCGTATGTATATGATGGTAACGGTAAGTATCGCGGTATGTTTATCGTGGGCAAGTTGGTGAATCCGTTGAATCCGGACTGGGTTTGTACGGGTAGCCGTGAGTATGCGGACCAGCCGCTTACGGTGGTAGACCAGGTGGCTTACTTCGCGAAGGTAGGTACGGAATATGCCTCTGTAGCGGATCTGCCTTCCACGATCGCTACGGCAGAGGAGAATTCTTGCGTGCGTTTGATGAAGCGCTGTCCGCGCCCGAACCAGGAGGAGTATAAGTTGAAGGGTAATCCGGACGTGCCGGTGATCCGTTTGGCGGAGGTGTATTATACCTTGGCGGAGTGTAAGATGCGTGCGGGTGATAAGCAGGGTGCGGCTAACTTGATCAATACGGTGCGCAAGCGTTATTTCCCTGAGGGAGATCCGGATCCGGTGACAGCCTCCAACTTGGACAAGTATCGTATGCTGGACGAGTGGATGATGGAGTTCTTGGGCGAGGGCCGTCGTCGTACGGACTTGGTACGTTGGGATGCTTACGTTACCGAGGACTGGTGGGATCATAAGGCTACCAACAATAAGAACCTGAACCGTTTCCCGATCCATTACAGCTTGATCGGAGCCAATAATTTATTGGAGCAGAACCCGGGATATTAATTGTTCGTAGGATTTGATATGGAACAGGGAGTATGCCTAATGGCATGCTTCCTGTTTACTATTGATATGGCTGGAAAAACGCAGTACTATTTACTTGACTGGAGAATATATACTGCATTGGGCAAATAAGTATATATTCGTAGATGAAGTAAGTAGTACTGCGTTTTTCCGACCATGTATTTGACTATGCCTAAATTTACTTCACAGATTTTACTGTTATTTTCTAAGGTACTTC